>Ga0247841_10005253_pt1 | contig 21198 bp, 20 predicted proteins | sample LaCruzMarch2015__2_FD_192410 | JGI IMG/M metagenome (GOLD analysis project Ga0247841, IMG submission 192410) | Freshwater microbial communities from meromictic Lake La Cruz, Castile-La Mancha, Spain - LaCruzMarch2015_18m | ecosystem: Environmental > Aquatic > Freshwater > Lake | place: Spain... | reverse complement strand
TCTTTGGAATAGACGGAAATGAGGGCGGATTTAATTTTAATCTGGTCTGTCATATGACTTCCTTTTGTAACAATCAATGATTACCTGCGTCTAACTCGGAATTTCGGGGAAGTTTTGCAATGTTACCAAAAAATACCGGATCAAACAATGGATTGACTGAATTTTTGCGGCGCTGGCAATTCCTGCCGATTTTCAATAAAGGATTTTTGATTTAATGAACATGACGGAATAGTGTTAAATCGTAAATCATAAATATATGTACCTTTACTGTTATTTTATTAGGAAAACAATTCGTCCATGATTCTGATCTTACGATTAATCCGCGAAAGCTATATATTTGCATTTCAGGCTATTATAGTGAATAAAGTTCGAACTGTTTTATCACTCCTTGGAATTACCATTGGGATTTTCTGTGTCATCTCCGTCTTCACTGTTTTTGATTCAATGGAAAATGCGATCCGAAAAAGCATCGCTTCATTGGGGAGTAATGTTTTGTATGTCCAGAAATGGCCATGGTCAATGGGAAGTGATTATCCCTGGTGGAAATACTGGCAAAGACCGGAAACTTCGCTTGATGACATGCGCGAAATTGAGAAACGGTCAAACCTTGCCGAATCAGTGGCTTTCATGGTGCAAGTAAACAAAACTGTTAAATATCAGAACAACTATATAGAAAATATCGGAATCCTGGGTGTGTCTCAGGATTTCGATAAAGTGTGGAAATTTGAACTTGCCGATGGCAGGTATTTTTCATCAACCGAATCGGCAAGCGGAAAGAATATTGCCTTGATTGGCGCCGATGTCGCTTCAAATCTGTTTCCCGAAGGTGATCCGATTGGGAAAAAAGTCAAGATTTTCGGCCGTAATATTGAAGTGATTGGTGTTCTTACCAAAGAAGGGGAAGACTTTTTCGGAAATTCAAATGATAAGGTTGTTTATCTTCCGGTCAATTATTTTAAAACGCTGGTCGAACTAAAGGATATGGATGCCACCATTGTAGTCAAGGCAAATCCGTTGGTTTCAAATGATGAATTGAGGGATGAACTGACTGGCCTCATGCGGTCGATCCGAAAGCAGAAACCATCGGCAGAAGATAATTTCTCCATAAACGAAACCGATATCATTTCGAAGGGTTTTGAGAGTTTATTTAACGTTATAGCAATGGTAGGATGGATTATCGGGGGGTTTTCCCTATTGGTAGGAGGATTTGGTATCGCAAATATTATGTTTGTATCAGTGAAGGAACGAACGAATATCATTGGCATTCAAAAAGCCTTGGGAGCCAAGAACTACTTTATCATGCTGCAATTTCTTTTTGAAGCTATTTTTCTTTCCCTGATCGGAGGTATATTCGGATTGCTGATCATCCTCATCCTGACGATTATTGTATCAAACACCACAGAGTTTACCTTGGCGCTCACCCAGGGAAATATCATGCTTGGGATAGGAGTTTCCGCAATTATCGGACTTGTTTCGGGTATAATACCGGCCTATTCCGCATCAAAACTTGATCCTGTAGAGGCTATGCGATCGGGAATGTAGACTAGAAAGGCCAGAATTGGTTATCATTCCATATCTTTTCTTTCAATTCATTGTCCATATCGCTCAGGATTTTTAAATGTCCGCCTTCCCATTCGGCAAGCCACAAATAAAGAGCCTTTTCGTTGGGATCTGATGATGATTCGGCTTGCCTGGAATAAACCTCCACAGCCCTCTTTTCAAAGTCGATAGCAGCTGAAATTGCTGCGGCTTCAAATCCGGCTGAAGATATTTTTGATTTCATATCGTCGGTCAGAATGAGCGTGGCAAAACCTTCATTGGCCAAATCGGGTAACTCGACTTTAGTGAACGTGTGATTTTTTTCATACCCGATGTATTGTTCCGACAAAAATTTAACGTGTTTAGTTTCCTCATCAGCCATTGTCAGAAAAATATGTTTTATCTCCTGATCGGGAGTTTGCTCGGCAACTTTAGCATAAAAGGCATGGCCTCTTTTTTCCATGAGAATCGCCATTTTTAGAATTTCGAGAGCTTTCTGTGTTTCCATGATTTTTATTGTTTAAGGTTTCAAACTTACAACTTTTTCAAGAATCTGCAATGCTTCATGCACCGTTTCAACCGGACTGAAACAGGTTTTGTTTTTACAGATATAAATCAGTGTTTTATCAATTATATTTAGATTTTCAACAACTATACCGGATGCGTTGGAGCGATTTCCCGAAAAAATAACACCCGGCAAATAATTTCCAGCAAATTCTTTAATGCGAATAAACTTTTCATCCCCCGTAATGTTCACTTCTGTCGGGCCGGAAACAAATTCATCAAGCAGTGCTGTCCAATTGGCATGAAATGAGGGGTTTCGCTTTATATAAGGAATCATTTTCATGAGCATCCTTTCCGATCGTAGTAAGAAAAGTTCATCCCCAACCAGGTATCCTAAAACAAACAGATTACGTGCCATTTGCGAATTTGAGGCAGGGATTACATTGTCTGAAAGCTCGATAACATCCTGTATCAGCGTGGGTTCTTCATCAGAGGACAAACGAAAAAGAATATTATCGGTACAAGAGAAGTGTAGAATGACCTCCCTTGTCAAAGTATCAGCTGACCAAATCCAGGATTCATCAAGCGTTGACTGGTAAATATCAAGGAAGGACTTTATCAAAAAGCTATAATCATCGAGGAATCCGGAGATTTTTAAGTAGCCCGCCTTTGAATTGCGCCAGAGTTTACCGTTTTTTCCATTTAAGTTACATCGATAAACATTGGCTGCATCAATGGCTTTATCCAGCCAGGCTGGTTTATTTAATGCCCAGGACGCATCAACCATAGCGCTGATCATCAGCGCGTTCCAGCAGGTCAGAATTTTATCGTCGGTTGCAGGACGGATTCGGCTGTTTCGAACTGTAAGCAACTGGTTTTTATGAGTATCTAAAAATGATAACAATATATCACCAGATATTTCATGAATTCTGGAAAAATCTTCATCGCTCTGCGATTTCCGTAAAACATTCAGGTTGTGCTCCCAGTTTCCGGTTTCTTCACAGGAATAATAATTCAGGAAGATAGAGGAAAATTCGCCGAGGTATTTGCGTAGCTCTTCATTGGTCCATGTATAATATGCGCCTTCTCTTCCTTCGCTGTCGGCATCCAGTGATGCATAGAAAAGTCCTGCAGGATTTGTAAGCTCACGGTCAATGAAATCAATGGACTCTTCGATCACCTTTTTATAAGCATGTTTTTTTGTTGCTGCATAGGCATTGGCATATAGTGAGATCAGCTGGGCATTATCGTAAAGCATTTTTTCGAAATGCGGTACATGCCAGTATGCATCAACTGAATAGCGGCTGAATCCTCCTCCCAGATGGTCATAAATACCTCCCATGGCCATTTTATCCAGGGTAAGTTCTGTATAATCGAGTACCCGGCTATCTTGGTTCCGGCTACCCCACCTGAGCAGAAACCCAAGGTTACAGGGCATGGGAAATTTCGGTGCGCCACAGGTTCCGCCATTCATAAAATCAAGCTCCCCTTCCCAGTTTGTAATCATAGCCTGAAGAACCTCTTTCGTTAATGGAACTGGTTCAGCAAGATCGGGGATGAGATGCTGCTGTTTCATACCATTTCCGATTTCTGATGCCTGGCGAATCAACTCTCCGGGCTGTGCATAATAGATATCAGTAAAATATTTCAGGATTTGCAGCCAGTCGCTTTTTGAAAAGTAAGTTCCGGCAAAAATCGGCCGCTGGTCGGGTAGTGCAATCACATTCAGTGGCCATCCTCCGCGACCTGTGGTAGCATAGGCCGCGGTCATGTAAATTTGATCGATATCGGGTCGTTCTTCACGATCAACTTTTACTGAGACAAAATCGCGGTTCATTGTTTCAGCAACACCCACATCCTCAAATGATTCATGTTCCATCACATGACACCAGTGACAGGCGGCATAACCAATGCTGATAACCATCAATTTGTTTTTCTCTTTTGCTATATTCAATGCAACATTGCCCCAGGGATACCAATCCACCGGGTTATATGCATGCTGAAGAAGGTACGGGCTATTTTCCCCTATGAGGTGATTTGGTGTTTTTTCCGTCATGAACATCAAGGTTGATGTGCGTTTTAATCCGGGAGGAGAGAATGTCGATGGCAACCCTGTTCTGTCCGCCCTGCGGCACAATGATGTCAGCATAACGTTTGGTGGGCTCAATAAATTGCAGGTGCATGGGTTTGACAAATTTGTCATAATGTTCCAAAACCTGCTGAAATGAGCGGCCTCTTTCCTCAAGATCGCGACGGATAATACGCATCAGCCGGTCATCTCCATCAGCATCAACAAAAACCTTGATATCCATTTTGCCACGGAGGCGGGGATTGGTGAGTACAAGAATCCCCTCAACAATAATTACCTTTGAAGGATTAACAGTTATTGTTTCCTTTGAGCGGGCACAAGTTACGTATGAATAAATTGGCATTTCAATTGAAGTACCGGTTTTCAGCGATTCCAGTTGCTTTATCAAAAGTCCCCATTCAATGGATGTTGGATGATCGAAATTGATCCTGGCACGGTCTTCCGCTGACTTATGGCCATTGTCTTTATAGTAGGCATCCTGAGGAATTACGGTAACGGCTTCTCTAGGCAGGTGCTTGATCACCTGCTTGACGACAGTAGATTTTCCCGAACCTGATCCTCCTGCAATTCCAATGATCAGCATAGTCTTATAATAAAAAACCCAGTAATAATCCGGCTGTAATTGCGCTACCAATCAAACCGGCAATATTTGGCGCCATGGCATGGCTGATAAGGTGGTTTGTCGGATCTTCCTTTAATCCCATTTCGTGTGCAATCCTGGCGCTGTCGGGGACTGCAGCTACCCCTGCAGCGCCAACAAGCGGGTTTATACGATTTTCCTTTTTCAAAAAAATGTTCATCACCTTCGCAAAAATGACCCCGCCTGCGGTTGCTATCATAAACGCTATAGCTCCGAGTACAAATATAAGAATTGATTCCCATTTCAGAAAAACATCAGCCTGGGTGGATGCACCCACGGTCAATCCGATCAGAACCAATACGATATCAATGAGAATTGTACTTGCAGTGGTAGCAAGTTGCTTTGTTAGGCCTGATTCTTTAAGGATGTTTCCAAAAAAGAACATACCAAGCAATGGGAGGGAGGCGGGGGCAACAAATGCACTTAAAAGCAATCCCAATAAAGGAAATAAAATCTTTTCAAATTTACTGACTGTTCTTGGGGGTTTCATTCTGATAAGCCGTTCTTTTTTAGTTGTAAGCAACTTCATCATTGGAGGCTGGATCACCGGTACCAGCGACATGTAAATGTATGCAGCTATGGCAATAGGACCGATAAGATTCTGCATGGCAGGTCCATTTCCCGAAGCGTGCAACCCACTGGCGAGTTGAGAGGTGAGGAAAATAGCGGTATTCCCGTCTGCTCCGCCAATAATTGCAATGGCGGCAGCTTCTGCCATTGGGAATCCAAGTACCATGGCTCCAAGAAACGTGGCAAAGATACCAACCTGCGCCGCAGCGCCAAGTAACATAAGTTTCGGATTTGAGATAAGCGGTGAAAGATCCGTCATTGCGCCGAGTCCAAGAAAGATCAATGCCGGATAAATACCTTTCAACACCCCGAAAAACAGGTAATTTAACACACTTCCCTCCTGATATATACCTGTGTGGTATGCTGCTTCGTGCAGAAACGGAATATTACCCAGAATCACACCCATTCCAAGTGGTATGAGAAGGAGGGGTTTATAACTATATCGTATGGCAAGAAAAACCAGGCCTATGCCAACCAGGATCATGATCAGGTTACTCCAGTTAGCATTGTGAAAACCTGTATCCTCCCAAAGGCTGAATAATGCTTTAAGTATATCCATCGGTTATGCAATTTCAACTAAAACTTCACTCTGAGCCACAGCTTGTCCTGGTTTAACATGGACAATCTTTACTGTTCCATCCTTTTCTGACAATACATTATTCTCCATTTTCATGGCCTCCATGGTCAAAAGTTTTTGCCCCAGGCTCACCTTTTCACCTGCTGCAACCAGAACTTTAATAATTGTTCCCGGTAAAGGCGCTTTGATTGCGACATTGGTTGTCTGAACTGGTGTTTTGGGTATTTTTGATTCCCTGGCAGTGGGTTTTGGCGCTTCGGCCCTGACCAGTGTCGGAGTTTTGGTCATTTTCAAATCCTTCTGAACCTCAACGTTGTATTGGGTTCCGTTTACCTCAACCTTTGCAATGTTCTCTTCAAATCCGAGCACTTCTACTTCGTATGCATTGCCATTGATAACAAAACTGAATTTTTTCATGGTTTACCAGTATGTCATTTGATAATATTCATTCTTTAAAAATCGGTTACATGGGATACTCATAAAAATTTATGACCCGTTTGCATGAACATGTTTCTTATGAATGTTTCATTGAATTCCAGATTCCATATATTTTTGAACTCCAGGGAGAATATGTCTTCGATACTTTCCTTATTGTCATTACATACTTTTCCTCATCATGCAATTCGGAAAAGAACAAGTAGAGTGCAGCAGCAATTGCAGCATTTTCCTCTCCCGTCATCACAACCTTTGGCTTCTCCTCTTTGCCCGTTGCAGCATGTTCATCAATCCTTCGAGTTGTCAGAAAATCCTGAAAGGTATGCAGTCCTGTAAAAAAGTAGGCCATCAGGGCAAGAGCAAAAAGAACAATACAATATCCGGCAACTGTAATCACCAGGGTGTGGTGATCAATCAGCGACAGATCAAAAGTTATAGCTAACGTTTTCATAGTTCGGCCTGTTTAATTTATAACGGGATATTACCATGTTTTTTTGGCGGTAAAGAATCTTTCTTTGTGGAAAGGGTTTGCAAGGCACGAATAATTCTGAACCGGGTATTCCTGGGCTCAATGACGTCATCAATATAACCATATTTTGCAGCATCATATGGATTAGCAAACTTGTTTTTATATTCCAGTTCTTTATCAGCAACATATTTTATCCTTTCCCTGACATCCTGAATTTCGCTGATTTTCCTTCCTTCCAGGATTTCAATAGCTCCCTTTGGCCCCATGACGGCGATTTCGGCCGATGGCCAGGCGTAGTTCATATCGGCACGCAGTTGCTTGCAACCCATTACGTCGTGTGCTCCGCCATATGATTTCCGTAGGGTAATGGTGATCTTAGGAACGGTGGCTTCTCCATAGGCAAATAATAATTTTGCGCCATGGATAATGATCCCCCCATATTCCTGGTTGCTCCCAGGTAAAAAGCCGGGTACGTCGACCAATGTTATGATAGGTATGTTGAACGCATCACAAAAACGCACAAACCTGGCAGCTTTCCGTGAAGCCTCTATATCGAGTACGCCTGCCAGGTAATTAGGTTGATTAGCGACTATTCCGCAAGGGATACCATTGAATTTAGCATAGCCAACCACAATATTCTTGGCATAATGCTGATGTACTTCAAGGAACTGCTGATCATCAACGATACGATAGATGACATCCTTGACATCGTATGGCTGGTTTGGGTTGGCTGGAACAATGTCGTTCAGTGAATCCTCCAATCTATCGATAGGATCAGTGCATTCAGTTGTAATCGGATCTTCAAGATTGTTCTGCGGCAAATATTCAAGAAGTTTGCGGATGAGCATGATTCCTTCTTCTTCATTTTCAGAACGGAAATGAGCAACTCCTGATTTTGTGGAATGAATGGAAGCCCCGCCAAGATCTTCGGTTGAAATATCCTCCCCTGTCACGGTTTTGGTAACTTTGGGCCCAGTTACGAACATGTAACTTGAATTTTCACTCATCACCACAAAATCTGTCAGGGCAGGGGAATAAACCGCGCCTCCCGCACAGGGACCAAAGATGGCTGAAATTTGCGGAACTACGCCAGAGGCTGCGATATTTCGCATAAAGATCTCGGCATAACCTGCCAGGGAATTTACTCCCTCCTGGATCCTGGCTCCACCGCTGTCATTGATGCCAATCACCGGGGCGCCAACTTTTATAGCCTGATCCATTATCTTGCATATTTTCCGTGCGAATGTCTCCGATAAAGAGCCACCGAAAACAGTAAAATCCTGCGAGAATACGAAAACAACCCGTCCATCGATGGTTCCACGACCAGTAACCACCCCATCGCCCAGATAATGTTCATTTTCAAGTCCAAAATCAGTACAACGATGGCTTACAAACATGTCGTATTCTTCAAAACTGCCTTCATCAAGGAGTTTCTCTATACGTTCCCTGGCAGTAAATTTGCCCTTTTTGTTTTTTTTCTTTATACGGTCCTCACCGCCACCAAGTTTTGCTTTTTCTCTTTTCTCAAGTAATTCGGATATTTTATTTTCGTTGGGCATATTGACTGGGTTTAATATCAATAAAAAGCTGCGATGGAATATTCTTAATTCTATTATTGCTGTTGAACTTATTCAGTCAGATCGAGGTAAGCCTTTGCAATTATTTGCATCTTATACCCGGACCTGTCACTTACTGCAGAACTCTATAAGTACACCATGTGTTGATTTGGGATGCAAAAAGCCAATGTTCATTCCTTCAGCTCCCTTGCGGGCAACCTTGTCGATAAGTGAAAGTCCCATTGTTCCAGCTTCAGTAAGGGCTTCGTTTGCACTTTCGACTGCAAAGGCAATGTGATGAATGCCTTCGCCCTTCTTTTCAATAAATTTTCCGATCGGGCCTTCAGGATCTGTTGATTCCAGCAATTCGATTTTAGTCTGGCCAACAAGGAAGAATGCGGTTTTAACGTGTTGGTCCTTAACTTCTTCTACATTATAACATTGGGTTCCCAACAAATTTTCATAATACGGGATACTCTCTGCTAAGCTTTTTACAGCAATGCCAAGATGCTCAATATGTGTTGGTTTCATGAGTCAATAATTTTTTTTTAATTGTCATATGGAATATCCAAAAATTAACATTCACGGTATACATGAACATTATCTTCCGGATATTTCATGATTATGTTGTTAATTTATTAACAGCACAAAGTTAAATAGTTTTATGACACATCAAACACCATTTATTCATGAACCTAGAAACAATGGAAAAAAATTTTCAAATCGTTGTGAAAAACAAATTATATTTAAAATGATGATGATTTAATTACGATATAAACCTTGAAACATGAGATATATCTCTATGGTAAATCTGTTTGAATTTGTAACTTGCGATCATAAAAAACCTGTATTCTGCCAGGAAACATTACTCCGGCGTGTATAGATAAAACACCGGCCATGAAAAACACGGAGACTGAACGCAAATTCCTGGTAAACAGGAAGAAGTGGCTTGCCATGCGCAACCCGCCATGCATTCCATACATACAGGGTTATTTAAGTATCGACGAGGACAAAGTCGTCCGCATCAGGGTTGCAGGGGAAAAAGGTTTCCTTACCATTAAAGGAAAATCAGAAACCATTTCCCATCCCGAATTTGAGTATGTAATTCCAGCGGTTGAAGCCGGGGAGCTGATTCAGTTGTATGCTATTTCAAAGATTGAAAAGGTCAGGACCAGGATACAGATAGGAAAACATATTTGGGAGGTTGATGAGTTTCATGGGGATAATGAGGGGCTTCTGATGGCTGAGATTGAACTTGAAGGTCCGCAAGAGCTATTTGATAAACCTGTTTGGCTGGGAGCCGAGGTAACAGGAGATAAGCGCTATTACAATGCTTACCTGTCAATCCATCCATACAAAAAATGGCAAAAAAACCCCCGGAAATAATCCGGGGTATTATGATGCTGAGGGTGGAGAATAGGGGAGTCGAACCCCTGACCTTTAGACTGCCAGTCTAACGCTCTAGCCAACTGAGCTAATCCCCCAAAGCGCTTGCAAAATTAAGAACTTTTTTGATATGAAACGCCTTTTTGCTGCTTTAAAAATTCAACCCGATGCTGAATTTCTTAAAAAATACCACAAACTGAAGCACGACCTTCAGCATGAACAAATAAAATGGGTGGAAGATTACAACATTCATGTTACAATTAAATTCTTCGGAGAAACTGATGAATGGAAAATTCCTGAGATTTGTTCAGTCTTGAAAAATCGTGCATTGGTGACCGATTGTATTGATTTGCAGTTGGAAGGATTGGGAATTTTCGGAAGTTCCTATGCTCCAAAAGTCATTTGGGTGGGTATTAATCCATTTTCCGAACTTTCTGTTTTCATGAAAAAAATTCATGACGATTTGAAAATCATTGGTTTTGACCCTGATCGTCAAAACCTTGTACCACATCTCACCCTTGGAAGAATAAAATTTATCAGGGATAAAGTTATCTTCAGCCGTTCCATTGATCAAACTAAAAGTATTTCTTCGTTACCAATGAAAATCGGAGAAATGGTTCTTTTTGAAAGTATCCTTCGTCGTGAAGGACCTCAATACATTACATTGGAAAAATTTCCCTTTATAAGAAAAGAACTCCCCTGATTACCTTGCGGTTTTACCAGGGGAGTCGGTGATAAGCGGCATTTTTGCTACAGGCTATCCTTTGGCCGTCACTTCAAACTTATGTGCAATAAGATGATAAATAATAAGTCCGATTCCGCCGAAGAGGCAGATCATTGAAAAGAACGCAGGTTCTTCTTCAAGGGTCGTGTACACAGCCAATAATTTGCCAAGCAGGATTCCTGTGCCTATTCCCACTAAAAGCAGTCCCCATTTTAAGGAAGAGGGTTGCTTAGAGGATTCAAAAATAGTTGCATCTGCGCCTTTTTGAATGAGCGCAAGGCGTTCTTTTTTCCGCACAAAGAGGAATACTATTCCAAATACCAGGGCAAAGAACGCGATTGGGATCAAAAATTCGTTAGTCATTTCCGTTAATTTTAGTTTATTTCCGTTTTCGATTCTTTTGACGCAGTATCAGTTCATTGGTTACATCTTATTATAAAGTGTTTATTTCTCTATCACAACACTCCTGCTGATTCGGTCCGATTTGGTATCAACCTGTATCAGGTATAAACCCGGCTTTAAAGATGCCGTAGATACACTATATGTTTTGGATGTGGTGACTTTGGTGAAAACCATTTCGCCCAGATTATTGAAAATTTTAATTGATTGCAAATATTCATTTGATTTCACCATGATGAAGTCTTTGGCGGGATTAGGATAAATAACTACCTGGTTGTTGGTCTTGTTATCAATACCAAGCAGAGCATCAATAATCCCATTTGTTAAAGTGGGAGCGAACACATTGCCATTATAATCGGAAAATTCACGAGCGGTTGGCACATCACTCCAGGAGATAACGGATGATTCCAAAGAATTTGATGTGAAATGAAGATCAAAAAGCTTTGCATCGGAGATGATTATACCGCTGAAATCAGCCGCCCAGACAAAAGTCAATTTTCCAGGTTGTGGATTTCCAATAATAACGTTTTCTATTCCATTATGCCAGTTATCTGCACCAGTAAAGGAAAGTTTGGACGGATCATACACCATGGAATATTGGAACGAACCAAGGTTGACGAGATCAGCAGCAAATACCGGAAGCGTTAAATTGCCATTATGAGCTTGTGCAGAACCAATGGTCAAACTGCCGGACACCATTTTTATCTGTTCAGTTACCGTTGAACCTTTTGCTGACGGTACATATGAGCCATTGGCATCACCATAACACAATCCGTTGAAGTTCTGGGTGACATTACCCCCATTTATCTGTATTGGTGTATTGTTGAATAGCCAGTCGCCAACGACAAACGAGTTGATTATCTGTGCAACTCTTTTCTGAACTTGCAGGACATCGGCTGCAGTGAGGCTTCCTGAGCCATTTACATCGCCTGAGGCCAGGTAAATGCCACTCAGTAAGGCTATATTGGCAATATGTTTTTTAAACAGCAGCAGATCCAGAGCGGTAACGCCACCCCAGGGTTTCGTTGTGGTGGATTCAAGGGTATAATTTCCGTTCTGTAAATCGTTGAAAGTATATCCTCCTGAGGAATTAGTGATAGTCGTTGCAATTACGGATCCTGAGGAATTTTTCAAGGCGATATTTACTCCTGATAATGGCGTTTGAGCCGAATTTGCATAAGCAATGGTTCCGTCAAGTGTAAATCCTGAACCGCCGGCCAGTACTTTAATATTGCAGGTACGTTTATGAACAGGGGTTCCGTTGGGACCAGAAGCATAAAAAGTTGCGATATAATTACCCAAAGGCACATTGCCTGAAAGAACCAATTGAACTGGTTTTGTACTGGGATATTCGGTAATGCCGTTTCCTTCAGGATATTCAAATGTAATGGATCCTGTGGTTGGTTCAGGCGTAATGGATCCTGAAAGAATTACAGTATCAGTATAGAGCTTCACTTCCGGTATAGATACCTGAAAAGTTGAAGTATAAGAAGTGGTATAGAGTGTATCGGAAGTATGATCAATTGCCATGGCGAAATCGGGGAAATAACCGGTCATACTTTGGAAAGAACCCGATCTGAAATCGGTCCAGCCCAGCATGGAAACTTTTTTATTTGAAACAACACCATTGTAGTCGCCCTGATACCTGGGTGTTCCCCCACCATTGCACGTCGTACAATTGATTTTCATTTTTTTATTGGAAATACACTGATTGGCAACAAAAGTAGCGCCTCCGTCATCAGAGTAAGAAGCATAAATGAATGCACTATCGTGGGTTGGTGTGTCGCGGGTGTCCATCCACATAACATACAATCTTCCTGTTTCCTTATCACACCAAATTGCCGGATGCCATTGATTATGGTTTTGGGAATTCACATCGTCATTCACCTGCACGGCATCAACATTCCACGTAGCTCCTCCATCAGAGGATGTATGGCAGTATATGTTGGGTTTGTTCCCGTTACCCGGTGGATCGTTGGTTGCATAAACAACATAAAGATTTCCCCGATGGGCACCATAACTGTTATCTGCGGCAATCATCGGGTAAGGACGTGTACGCATTCCCTGTATCGAGTTTCTTCCATTTACATCTGTTCCAACGTACTTGGCATACTGTTTACTTGACTTAAGCTGAAAAGATTGGCCCCCGTTGGTTGATTTATAAAAAGTATAAGTAGAGTTAAAGGCGCTACCGCTGTTTGTAACTACATAAACGGCGCCTCCCTGTACACCTCCTTCCGGCCCCACGCAGACCATCATACCAGGTAAGGATTGGGTTGAAGGTGTAAACGTATTGGTCCAGCTAACGCCATGATTTGTACTCCGGGAAAAATTTCCTCCACTACTTGAAGTCATCGTAGTATAGACATAATTTGCATAGGGCCCTGCCGTCTGATCGCATGCTAACCAGTTTTTGTCAACCCCCGAAATCGCTGTCACCGGGGCGCTCCACGTGGCGCCATTGTTCGTGGAAGAAATGACCTTGCAGCCTGTGATGTTACCGTACATGTTTTCATAAAATAAATTTCCCAGGCTATCGTAAGCAACCACCGGGTCCCCTTGAACACTGGTTCCGAAATTGGCCGCATGAATAAACCAGTCAACCCCATTTTCAGTATGATGCGGGGCATTCGTGTTATAGGCTGTAAAATACCAGGCTGGTTGATTGGGGTTTGCTGCCATGTTGCTTTCAGCAAAATCAACGCCAAGGCTATAATTATCCCAATTACCAATGGTTATTACAGAAGAGAGAGGGGCATCCGGACTTCCCGAACCCCGTTCGCGAAGATATTGCGGAATCTGATCCAGGTTGGGGTTATCCAACTGGTTCTGAGAATATAACTGGTTTATTGTTAATAACAAAAACAATAAACCGAACGAAGTAAACATTTTCATAGTGAATAATTTTAGATTAGTACTAATGTTCATTTTTACATACAAACGTACGAATAAACTCATGGATCAGCAAATTAAATCTGTAAAGGGATTAAGGAAATGATATTATCTTTGTATGGTGCGGTGTAACCTCTGTTAAAACATACCGTCTAAACCCTGCATGAAATACCAGGATGATAACCACTACATTGATCGGGTGCTCGGAGGTGATATTTCTGCATATGCGCTTTTGGTTGCCAAACATAAAAACCTTGTATTTTCTATCGCTCTCAAAATATTGAACAACCGTGAAGATGCAGAAGAAATTGCACAGGATTGCTTTTTGAAGGCTTTTCAGGCATTAAAAACCTTTGAGAAAAAGTCCAAATTTTCGACCTGGCTCTATCGCATCGTTTATAACGCATCTATTTCAAAAACGCGAAAAAAGAGGCTTGATTTGGTTCCAATGGATAATTATATAATCCATAATTATTCGGAAGATGATGTTGCCGGTGGCATCGACGAAATTGAGCCGGAAGAACAAAAAGCAATGATTGAACGTGCGATGGAACGCTTAACTGACGATGAAAGCCTGTTAATAACCCTTTTTTATAAAGGAGAAAATTCTATTGAGGATATCAGTAACATTACCGGTCTTTCCATGTCTAACGTTAAGGTTCGTTTGCATCGGATCAGGAAAAAATTACATGATGAACTTGCCCTCATGATGAACAGGGCATTGAATTAGGAGGATTAATATGAAAAAGGATGATTATTTACGCGAATTAATTGAAACAAGTCCGCTCGACAGCCCTTCATTTGATTTCGTTGATCGCGTTATGTCGAATATTCGTTTGGCTCCGGAAGCAGCGCCTGCAAAAAAACCATTTTTCCTTTATATTAAAACAGCATTTCCATATGCTGCGGTATTACTGGTTTTGATCTTTATTTTTACTACTTCGGATCTGCCCCTTTTCAATTGGATTCCCGGCAAGGAGTATTTTCTTAAAAGTCTGTTTACAACTTTCGGATCATTGTTTACCACGATGAATAATGCATTTGCCTCCAAGTATGTTTCTTTGGGACTACTTATCGGATTTTCAGCGGGTTTACTTTTTATAATTGACCGTTGGTTTAGCCGACGGACATCGGTTTAACAAGAATCCTAAACCTTTGGCTGAGATTCTTTCCATCGATCTTTGAAACTCTTAGGCGCTATTTTGGGAAGGGTTCGGCGCTCTCCCCACATTTTACGGCCAAATTTGTTTATCATCTTGTTTTTCAAGCCAGAACTTGGTTTATCGATCATCCAACGATGAAGCATAAAAATTTTCCACATTGAAATAACAGCGCGCCATTTAAAAGAAATGTACTTTTTTGAAACCGCTTCATGCCGGTTTCGAAGAAGTAATTCATGAAGTGGAATTTTTATTGGACATACTTCTGAGCATTTTCCGCAAAGTGAAGATGCAAAACTCAGGTGATTGAACTCCTTCATACCTAAGTAATGTGGAGAAATAACCGATCCAATAGGTCCCGAATAGGTTGCTTTATAGGTATACCCACCGATACTTTTATAAATCGGGCACCCATTCAGGCATGCTCCACATCTGATGCAGGAAAGCGCGCGACGTTGTTCCTTAAATTTTAACAATTCCGTACGCCGGTTATCCAGTAACACTACATACATCTCCTCCGGTCCATCGGGTTCAAACTCACCCTGGGGTCCAAAAACAATGTTATTATATACGGTAATATGTTGTCCTGTCCCATGTTGTGCCAATAATGGAAGAAATAGATCCAAATCTTCAATAGAGGGAATTAACTTCTCGATGCCAACAATAACAATATGAATTTTTGGAAAAGCCATACAAAGCAAACCATTGCCTTCATTTTCGGTGAGGCCGACAGCGCCAACATCGGCTAATAGAAAGTTACCTCCCGTAATTCCAACATCGGCACGAATAAATTCACTCCGCAGTTTTTCCCTGACAAATTTTGTAATTTGCTCAGGCTGGCTATCAGCTGGTAAATCGAATTTTTCATGAAACAGCGCTGCAACGTCCTCTTTTGATTTATGCATGGCAGGAGTAAGAATATGATACGGCTTCTCACCAGCTAGTTGAACAATATACTCCCCCAGATCGGTTTCAAATACTTCCCTTTTATTTCGTTCAAATAATTCATTTAGTTCAACCTCTTCCGAAACCATAGTTTTTTGCTTCACAATTACTTTGGCTTTGGCCTTTTTAATAATGTGCATGATCTCCCGCTGAGCATCCTTCTCACTGGGAGCCCAAATTACTTTTCCGCCCCGCTTACTGAAATTATTTTCAAACTCAACAAGATATTTATCAAGATTGTTAATTATCTTGTGTTTCAAATTACCTGCACGTCGTTTGGCCAGTTCAAGATTTTGATACTGACTTTTACCTTTTTCAACTTGTTCATCATAGCGCCTAATATTGTGATTCAGTCGCTTGCGATGTTCAGGATCAAAAGATTTTTTTTCAGCCTCTTCGAGAAATTTTTGATATATATAATTCATTATAAATTAGTTACAAAATATTTTCAATTTTTTCTACTCTTCGTACATGCCTGCCTTCTTCAAAACTTGTTTTAATAAACAACAATGATAATTTTGCAGCTTCTTCCATACTTATAAACCTGGCAGGAAGAGCAATAATATTTGCATTATTATGTTTTCTGGCTAATTCAGTAACTTGATCATTCCAGCATATGGCAGCTCTTATTCCCTTATATTTGTTAGCAACAATAGCCATTCCATTGGCGCTTCCGCATATCAGAATGCCATAATGATAGTCACCATTCTGTATGGCTTTCGACAAAGGATGAGCTGAATCAGGATAATCCATACTCTCTTCTGAAAAGGTACCAAAGTCACGAACTGTATATCCCTTTTCAACCAGGGTCCGTTTTATAAATTCCTTAGTTAAAAATCCGGCATGATCACTTCCGATAGCAATATATACGACACTTTCTGACATTGTTAATACTTTATTTCACAAATATAAATATAAACGAATCATTATGAATGAAAAAGAAAATTGGTAACCAAATATTATCCTCAATATCAAATTATTAAATTTTTAACACTGATATGTTCACAACTGATTAATTTTGTGCCTAAATATTTATAAAAAGACAGGATTGTTAAAAGTGATCTACCAAAATAACAAAATCGCCAGTATAGCTCCAATTTTTAAGCATCTTTTAACAAAAATAAAAAATGAAATATATCTCTTTTTTAAACAATTCAAATTATTAACCAAATCTACAAAATTTATTAAAATACTGATTAATAATGTAATATAAATTAAATAATGTTAATAAGTTGTTAACCAAACATAAAAACTATAAAATCAAAATTTTCAGGGTAAAACTAATCAACCAAACTAACAGCTATTATAATAAACATAAAAATATAATACTTTCTTATTAATAGTAAAACCTATACAATGTTTATATAAACCTCATGAATGATAATATGGGTATTCTATGTGATCGTTTGTAAAAAAAATATATTTACACATGAAGACAAAGTTATCAGAATCATTAAGTGATAAGATAAAAGTTCTTAAAAATGAAAAAAAAGCAATAATATTAGCCCACTATTATCAAATTCCGGAAATTCAGGATTTAGCTGATTATGTAGGAGATAGTCTTGGTTTAGCTCAAAATGCCTTAGCGACGAAAGCAGATATTATTGTTTTTGCAGGTGTTCACTTTATGGCTGAAACCGCAAAAATCCTAAATCCATCGAAAAAGGTATTAATTCCCGATTTAAATGCCGGATGTTCATTAGCTGATTCATGCCCTCCTGAAAAATTCAGGAACTTTAAGAAAAGACATCCTGATCATATAGTCATTTCTTATATAAATTGTTCGGCGAAAATTAAAACTATGTCTGACGTAATTTGTACCTCCAGCAATGCGATGAAAGTTGTAAATTCCTTTAGCAATGATCAGAAAATTATTTTTGCTCCTGACAAAAATCTTGGAGCTTACATCAATACAATGACCGGTCGTCAAATGATTTTGTGGAATGGCAGTTGTGAAGTTCATGATATTATTAAAGTAGAATCGGTTTTAAAGCTAAAATCGGAAAATCCGGATGCAAAGCTGATTGCACATCCGGAGTGTAAAGCAATAATTCTAGAACTCGCTGATTATGTTGGATCTACAACTGGATTATTAAACTATACAATGAAAAGTAATGCAAATAAATTCATTGTTGCCACCGAAACAGGCATTATTCATCAGATGATGAAAGAAAATCCGAATAAGGAGTTTATTGTTGTCCCAACGGATGAAACCTGCTTATGCAATGATTGTCCATATATGAAAATGAACACAATGGAAAAATTGTATAACTGTCTTTATAATGAGAATCCTGAATTAAAATTGTCAAAAAGCGTAATTGAGAAAGCAAAGAAACCTATCTTGCGTATGTTGAAATTATCGGAATAGTAAATCATTACAGTTTATATGAAAGTTTTTACCCATACATTTCATTTTGAGTTTTTTATGATTTTTTCATTTTTATTTGTTGCTGGTAAAATTTGTGCCCAGGACACGCTTCAAAAAGATGGATATGTTAAATTTTATTATCCTAATGGAAAAATATCAAGTGAAGGAACATTGAAAAATGGTCAGCCGGATGGCTACTGGAAATCATACAGCGAAAACGGTGAAATTAAGTCGGAAGGAAATCGTAAGAATTTTGAACTCGATAGTTTGTGGAAGTTTTTCAATCAGGATGGAAAATTGTTACTTGAAATTTTTTACAAATCCGGTAAAAAGGATGGATTGAAAATAACGTATCTAGACAAGGAGACGGTTAAGGAAAAGTTCCAAAATGATTTTAAAGAGGGATATACCAGGTATTATTACACAGATGGAAAAATCAAACAGGAAATTCCTTTTGTAAAAGGCCTTGAGCAGGGATTTGGCAAAGAATATGCACCTGATGGCACTATCATTACCTTAACTGAATATAAGAAGGGTTTTATTGTCGACCGTCAGAGGATCAACAGAAAAGATAGCAGAGATAAAAAACAGGGTCGCTGGTATACCTTCTATGAAAAAGGCAGTCTGAAAACTGAGATTACTTATCGGGACGATCTAAAAAACGGTTATCTCAAGGAATACACAGAAAATGGTGATTTATTGAGAATATCGAAATATGTTGATGATGTGATACAACCTGAAGCCGAAGAAATTCAAAAGCTTGAAGTGCAGAATGAATATTATCCGGATGGGAAAATCAGGATAAGCGCGATGTTCCGGAATGGTATTCCGGAGGGAGTTAAAAGGGAATATACAGCTGAAGGAAATATTGAAAAAGCCTATCTTTACAAAAGTGGTTTGATTATCGGTGAGGGTATTGTAAAAGAAGATGGCAACCGTGACGGACCCTGGAAAGATTATTATCCCGATGGATCGCTTAAGGCGCAAGGGAACTATGATAATGGCAAGCAAACAGGTGAATGGAAATACTATCATTCAAACGGAAAGATAGAACAAATTGGCAGATTCAGTAAGCTTGGAAAACCCGATGGTCTTTGGAAGTGGTATTTTGAAAGTGGGAAACTACTCAGAGAGGAGCGTTACCGCAATGGATTGAAAGATGGACTTTCAACTGAATGGGATGAAACGGGAAAGGTAATAGAAGAGGGCGAATTTATTAACGGCAATGAGGATGGCCCCTGGTTTGAGATCATTGGAGACTCATTCACACGGGGAACCTACCGTGACGGATTAAGAAACGGGATGTGGTATAATTTTTATCTTAACATTGTAAGTGAAAAGGCCGATAGCCTGTGTTATTTTAAAGGTAATTTTATTGAAGACAATCCCGATGGTAAACATTCCTATTACTGGGAAAATGGAAAGTTAAAGGATGAAGGATCCTATGTTATGGGTAAAAAAGAGGGTGAATGGTACAAATTTAATTTTGACGGAACACTTTTTTTGATAATAACTTACAAACAGGGGGTTGAAACCCGTTATGATGGTGTAAAGATTAAACCCCCATATGAAAAGGAGGAGGATTAAATGAGGACAGAAAGACCAAAAAGGCCAGATGGAACTGGAAGATCTGACAGACAGAGAAAATCAGAAAGTATAGCCAGGCCTGAAAAGGTTAGGACACCAGACGATAAAAGCAGACCGAAAAGAACTGAACGGTCAGGAAAGCCTTTTAATATTGTACGACCTGCGAAACCTGATAAACCCGAAAGGACTGATAAATATGAAAAAGCTGTCAGGCCTGAACGAGCGATTAAACTAGACAGGTCAAACCTTCCTGATAGAACAAACAAACCAAAAAAGGTTATCAGGCGTGGCGAAAAGATTGGAGACTCTGACATGATGAGGCTAAATAAGTACATTGCCAATTCGGGGATTTGCTCGCGTCGGGAAGCGGATAAACTAATTGAAGCAGGCGCCGTCTCGGTAAATGGTCAGATTGTAACAGAACTTGGAACAAAAGTTGGCCCGGGCGACAAAATCCAATATGGCGATCAAACCATCAACCGTGAAAAGCCAAGATATATATTGTTGAATAAACCCAAAGGATATATCACCACTGTTGATGACCCTGAAAATAGAAAAACAGTAATGACTCTTGTCGCGGGCGCCTGTAAGGAGCGAATTTACCCGGTTGGCCGACTTGACCGTAATACTACCGGTTTACTTCTTTTTACCAATGATGGGATGATAGCAAAGAAACTTACGCATCCCAGGTACGGAATCAAGAAAATCTATCATGTAGAAATCGATAAAAACCTTACCAGGGTAGATTTTGTAAAAATTCAGGAAGGCTTTAAACTTGATGATGAAATGATAACAGTCGACAGCATTGAATATATTGGAGATGGAAAGGATAAAAAACAGATTGGCCTTGAACTGCATTCTGGTCAAAACCGAATAGTAAGGCGTATTTTTGAACATTTTGAATACAAGGTTGAGCGACTCGACCGTGTTTATTATGCTGGTTTGACTAAGAAGAATTTGCCACGAGGCCATTGGAGGTTACTTGAGGAACAAGAGATAAACATGCTCAAAATGATCAGTTCCTCTTCAAAATAATTGATTCCCGGAGACCAATCTGAAAAAAAGCCTATATTTTATGAAGCCCATCAGTATTTATATTGTTGAAGACGAATTACTGATTTCCGCCAGTTTAAAATCACAACTTCAGCAATTCGGTTATGAAGTGCGGGGTTCGGCCATGAGTGGAGAAATTTGTCTTACTGAAATTGCAGAACTTTCACTACAAGGCAGGGAACCGGAGATCGTTCTGATGGATATTCATCTTCGTGGTGAAATGGATGGCATTGAAACCGCGAAAAGAATCAACGAGAATTTTAATTGTGCAATTATTTTCCTTACCGGGCAGAGTTCAAAAGAGG
>Ga0247841_10005251_pt1 | contig 21204 bp, 21 predicted proteins | sample LaCruzMarch2015__2_FD_192410 | JGI IMG/M metagenome (GOLD analysis project Ga0247841, IMG submission 192410) | Freshwater microbial communities from meromictic Lake La Cruz, Castile-La Mancha, Spain - LaCruzMarch2015_18m | ecosystem: Environmental > Aquatic > Freshwater > Lake | place: Spain... | reverse complement strand
ATTAACAAATTTTCTAACAATTAATTTAAATACATATGAACAAGCAAATAATAATCACACTTAGTCTAGTGATTATAGTCGGTGTTGGTGCTTTCTATGGCGGCACAGTTTATGAAAAAAACAGCCTAACATCACAGGGGATGCTCAAAAACGCCAATAGAAACAGTCTTGGACAAAACCAAAGAGGCCAGGGAGATCACGGAGCTCCACAAGACAGAAACAATATGGGACCAGGAGGAAAAAGTAATGGCAACTTTACTGCTGGCCAAATATTGTCAAAAGATGACAAAAGCATCACCGTAAAAACACCAGATGGCGGATCAAAGATAGTATATTTTTCCGATTCAATCCAGGTTGGTAAAACCGTTTCCGGTGCCTCTTCAGATCTGGCCAATGGACAGAGCGTCATGGTCAATGGAACTAGCAATTCAGATGGGAGTCTAACCGCTCAAAATATCCAAATAAGACCAATTGATAATCAACAATAGGCTTTTCTTTTTCTTATTTATTGCTATTATTCATAGATAGGACTTTAATCCGGGCTTCATGCTCTGTTTAAGCTTAGCTTTTTACACGAGATGAGCCATAATCTGGCGTTTTTATGACTTTCTACCTAATAATTGCTTCTTTATTGTTGGTGGGCATCGGCGTGCTTTTCGGATCGCACTATCTTTTATATTTCTCAATTATCCATTTTTTCTCAATTACCGATAAAACTGATGCCAGAATCCTCCTTGGAATCATCGCTTTTTTGTCTTTAAGCTTCATCTTGTCTTCAATTGTTGCCCATATTAAGGAAAATTTGTTTACCCGTTTTTTCTACTTTATCTCTGGATTTTGGATGGGATTCCTGGTTAATCTCACGATTGCCACTTTTATAGTCTGGACTATTGTTTTGTTTTCTGAGTTGACAGATTATTCCGTCAACTCCGGATTGCTAGCTATGCCTCTTTTTATTTTAGCTTTTCTATACTCACTATATGGCATATGGAACGCCCTCAACCCGAAAATTAAAAATATTTCAGTCACAATTCCAAATTTGCCAAATATATGGAAAAACAAAAAAATCGTTCAGCTATCCGACCTACACATAGGCCATATCCATAAAAATGACTTTGTAAAATTGATCGTAGAAAAAGTGAACGCAATAAACCCTGCAATGGTTGTTATTACGGGCGATCTTTTTGATGGAATGGATGGAAATTTCGATCCTCCTTTGGAAATTATCAATGAGATAAATTCTGAGAAAGGCATCTATTTCATTACTGGAAACCATGAAACATTTCTTAATACAAAAATAATTTTTTCCGCTTTGGAAAAGACTAGGATTAAAGTTCTGCATGATGAAGTCTTGGATATTGATGGATTAAAACTCATTGGCATAAATTACCCGGAACATGACGAAACAAAAGATGCGGTTAAACTAATAGAAACCCTAAAGCCTCAGTTTGCCGGAAGACCGAATATTTTTTTGCATCATACTCCAGTTAACATTGATAAATTTAAAGACAACGGCATAAACCTGATGCTTTCCGGACATACCCACAGGGGACAAATGTTTCCCTTCCAATTTGTCACAAAATTGCTATTTAAAGGCTTCGACTATGGACTCCGCACAATTGGTGATTTTACCATTTATACAACCAGCGGAGCCGGCACCTGGGGTCCGACAATGAGAACCGGCAATTCTCCGGAGATAGTCGTAATTACACTTAACTAAGCTATCTATTTGATTTGCCCAATCAAAGCCTTGCCAGGCTTTTTTTATTTTTTCTCTGCATATGATATTATCTAAGGAGACGTTTTGATTTATAGAACTAATGAAAAAAAACAGTAAAAAAAGCAAGCAGACAAAGAAAAAAAATAAGTCTTTGTGGCTGAAAAGAATAACACAAGCGAACGCTATCTTAATATTATCTGCCTTCTTTATTTACCTCGCCATAGGCCTTTTCTTTGACCCAGCTTTCTTCCAGAGAGATTTGTCAGAAAAATTGGGAATTGTAGCCGGATCATCAACATCAAATACAGTGCTTTCAGTCAGAATAGTCGGGCCTCCGGAAAAACCAATTGTTACGGCGACCCCCATGTGCAACATATCGCCCTATGTCAAACTAACATGGAACACCACTCTCGATACTGATTATTATGATATTAATCGCGATGGAAATCCCCTGGTAGCTGGAATTATTGGAACAAGCTATGACGATTACGCCGTTAATTATTCAACGCTCTATAGTTATCTGGTAACTGCTTTCGGACCTCTGGGAAACACCGCTTCTGACTCTGCATCAGCTACAACACTTAATGAATGTAACGTTCTACCAGAACCTTCTTGCATAATTACTAAATTTGACGACATAAATTTAGCCGGATATTCCGGCATTCCAAAAACAGAAAAGCAAAACCCCAAAATTTACGGCACTACGAATATGCCCAATGCCTTAATCAATATCCATATAACAGGAGAGTCGGCTGTATTTGCCACAACACAGGCCAGTTCCACCGGATATTGGACGTGGAAACCTCTGCATGGTCTGCATCCGGGATCGTATCATATGATTGTAACAGCCACTGATCCTAGCGATCCATCAAGACAAGCCAATGCAACATTGGATTTTGAAATAGAAGAAAAAGAAGAGGAGGAGGAGCACGAGGATAAAGAGGTGAAATTAGCTCCCTCGGAAGAAATAGTCCCAATAAAGCCAGTTGTGCCGATACCTCCAGAAGAGGAAACGGAAGCATTTAATCTTGATATCCAAGTTGAAAATCCTGAAAATACAGTTTACACCGGAAAAAATTTAACATTAAAAGTCAGCATAGGCCATACGGATAAATTTCCTCACCAAGAGCAAGAATTACACTATTATATAACTGATCCGGACGGAAATATAGTACTTGAAGATATTGACAAGGCATTTATTGACCAAGACATGACCCTGGATAAATCCATCGAGATTTCCAAATTATTAAAGCCCGGAAATTACAAAATATCCGTAGAATCAAATTTTGGTGATACACTTATAACTGCCGATGACATTTTCATAGTTAAGGAGGTTCCGGTTATTAGTATTGGGGGAGGAATTACATTCACACTAACTGATCTGATGGGCAAGCTTAGCTGGATTATATTAGGACTTCTTCTGTTGCTTATTATGCTTGTTCTGCTTCTTTCTATCGAACATCTTATCTATGAGCGGTCTCTTATCCACATTACAGAACAAAATTTAAGAGATAAAGGATTTTTAGGCAAGAGAAAGGGGGTGTCTAAATGAAGATTGAAATGATTGAGATAATTATGAACAGCATCGCTATCGGAGCCGCGCTGCTTTCAGTAGTTTTTGCTCTAGGAGTGGTATGGAGAGTGGAAAAAGAGCTGGATATATCATTTAAGTTTTTTTCTTTATCGATAATTTCTTTTTTAGTCGGGGAGATTGTTTCTTTTTTTCAAATTGAAGGAAAATTTAGCACAGAATTTATTTCTGTTTTGTTTAAGCTTATTTTTACCATTTTCTTTCTCATGGGAATATTAGCCATGCGCGATCTGCTTAGAAAAATGGACGGAGAAAAAGATCCCGAAGCCATAAAAGACGAGGCTTTGAAAAATAACCCGCCACGCTGATTAAGATAAACGTGATCGACTATTTTTCCGCTTTTTTTATCTATTTTTATTTTAAAAAGTTATTTGATATTCAAAAAAGAGGCAAACCACAGATGATACTTGTGATTTGCCTCATGGCAAAAAAAATGCCTAAAAAACTCTTTACCAGCCTGCTCTTCGTGAAGGCAGCTCAACATCAGGATAAAAAATGAAGCTAACATTAGACTCGCTTCTTTTTTTTGTCACAGCTGAAATACGTTCTGTGCTGCCAATTGCGCTTGGATCCACTGGAGCAATGCCCCAAAGCCAGCAATAATCCCCTCTGCTGCTACAGGTTTCTTCTACGATTCGAAGAAGAGAATGCAAGCTTCCTTTCGTAAACTCTCCCTTAAAACCGAACTTGCCAAATCTATCAATAGCAACAAGCCGTTTGGTACCGAAGTCATTTCCATTCGCCAATGTTATGACCAGGCCACAACCGATTACACACCCGCCCACCTTCTTTTCTGAAGTGTAAATGAGGACGTCCGAAGGAGCCGGCCGCTGATCAGGCTCAAGTAATTTGAGAGTTGCATTGCTTTCTTGAAAAAACTTTTCGATTGATGCAATGGCCAATACCGCGCTTGGGTCATTCTTTTTTGCAGCCAATGTAATTCTTTTTTCCATCTCCCTCTCCTTCATTTTTGAGCAGTTAGATACTTTACTATAGTTTTGTAATCATCATCATCGGCTCTCATCATCATCCTTCCGATTTCTTCAAGCCTCTCCATTGCCTCCTCTGTATTATTTTGCTTTTTTGCCGAAACATAACTATTTCTGGCCTGAATTACCATTCCTTTCAGTCTGTCTTCTGACAAAATATTCACCCCCTCTCTTCAATAAGTTAAAGAACAAAAAAAACCGGTCTCACGCGAGATCGGCTTTGGTTTATCGAAAATATTTCCTTATTCTATGCTTTTATTTTCACGAAACCAAAACCGATCTGGCTAAAAAACCAGAAGAAAAAGTAATAAAAGCTATAAAGGTTTTTGGTTTGTAAATTAATCATCTATAAACAATTTAACACTTTGATAAATGCTTGTCAAATCCTAATAATCTTTGAGTTTTTTTATGGTTCCGTGCTCCCTGATCTTTTCTAGTGCCTTGGCTTCAATTTGCCTGATTCGTTCCCGAGTCACTCCAAATTCCTGTCCTACTTCTTCCAATGTGTGCGTCACTCCATCTTCCAAACCAAACCTGATTTTGAGAATTTTCTGTTCGCGAGGAGTTAAGTCTTTTAGAATTTCTTCAACGTGTTCTTTGAGCATTTTTCTCGAGGCCAGCTGATTAGGCATTATTCCTTCAGTATCTTCGATGAAATCTCCAAGAACCGAGTCATCGTCGGAATCGCCGACGGAAGTTTCAAGCGATACAGTTTCCTGGGATATTTTCTGGATGTGGCGGATTTTTTCCACTTCAATTCCCATTTCAACCGCGATTTCTTCCGGCAGAGGCTCGCGTCCAAGATCCTGAACTAGACGCCTAGTAACTTGGGTGTATTTATTGATCGTTTCCACCATATGGACAGGGATGCGGATAGTTCTCGACTGATCGGCCAGAGCTCTTGTCACCGCCTGCCTTATCCACCAGGTAGCATAGGTTGAGAATTTATAGCCTTTTCTATAATCAAATTTTTCAACAGCCCGAAAAAGTCCAATATTGCCCTCTTGGATCAAATCCAAGAGGGAAAGATTGTGCGATCTGCCTACATATTTCTTCGCAATACTGACAACCAGGCGCAAATTGGCTTCAGTAAGCTTTTGTTTGGCAGCAATGTCTCCTTTTTCGATTCTTTTTGCAAGCGACACCTCTTCTTCGGTTTTCAAAAGGTCTACTCGACCGATTTCCCGGAGATACATCTGAACCAGATCAGAAGAAGCATCTTCACCTATTGTTATATCCGAAATGCTTTTTTTAGCTTTGCCGGTTTTTTCCTTCTCCATATTTTCGGAAATCTTGTCGGTCTCCATTTTCAGCATGTCATCTGAGCTCACAACTTTAATATTGTTCTTTTCCAACTTCTCATAAAGCTCCTCCAGTTTTTCTATCTCTTTTTCCGCGTCCGGTATGGCATTTAATATTTCGTCTTCAGTAATGAACCCTCTCTGCTTAGAGCGGTATATGAGATCATCCAGCAGATTTCTTTTCTTTTCCTCCGATTTTAGCTTGTCTTCAGGAACAGATTTAACGGCCTTTCTTTTTTTCCCAGACGGCTTGTCCTTCCTTCTCTTCGAAACGGACTTTTTCTGCAATTTTTTCTTTTGACTCTTTTTTGCACTGATTTTTTTTATCTTTTTCGGCGCAACCTTTTTTATAAGAATTTTTTTCTTAGCCGTTTTTTTCTTGCTTTTCTTTTTGCCTTGAGCCATATTTTTTCTAAAGCTTAGTTATATCTCTTTTGTAATTTTATTAAATTCATTTCTTAGAAATTTTACAGCATCAGTGTCCTTTTTTCCCTCGGCTATCCTCAAGTCGGCCGTAATTTTCTGAAGCTTTTCTTTCCCGAGCTCTTTTTTTATCTCATTCAAAACCTTTTCCAATTCGATTTCTGGATCTGTAATTATCACTTCTTCAAGATTATTATTAATATCTAGCCTATATTTCTTGGTAAAAAACAGGTTTTCCGCTCGATTTTTTTCTTCTTCACTTTCTATTATATTCAAAAATCTCTCAAAATCAAAAGCAACCTCTCGGCCTTTTTCCAACATTGATATTAGAAGACTGTCTTTTAGCAACGCTATTTCGCTAACTTTTCCTTCCGTTGCTTTCTTCCAAATCGCCATTGAAACCAGCATCAAACCAAGAATTTCATCAATAAGTGTATCAATTTTTTTCCCAAAGTGTATTTCTGAATCGATTTTACCTTTCGGCAAATCACCTTTCACCGTTCTATCTTTAAGAGTAGCTTTTTTAATAAGTCCCGTCAATATACTCTCGGTAATATTAAGATCTTCGGATAATTTTTTTATCCAATGGTTTTTTTCAATTGCATTTCCAAAATTCATCAGCATATCCAGGATGATTTCGGCCATTTTTTTCTTATCCTCCGCTTTTTCCTTATTAAACTTAGAAAACGTATTTTGATAAAAATATTCCATGGCCGGAAGCGATTCGCCAACAACCTTCACAAGATCTTCTGGTTTTTCCCGGACAAGATCAGCCGCATCTTTTCCTTTAGGAAGAGTTACGACAGAAATGTTCATTTCATTGGCCAGTCCCATTTTTATGCTCTTTTTGGTAGCCGTCTCTCCAGCACTGTCCATGTCAAAAAACATCTTAATGTTGGAAGTATATCTTTTAATTATTTTTATCTGTTCGGAAGTTAAAGCTGTTCCCGAGACTGCCATGACATTTTTGATGCCAGCTTGACTCGAGGCAATGACATCCATATTTCCTTCAACCAAAAGAATTGAATCTTTCTGTCTGGCCTCATTTTTTGCTTTATCTAAGCCATAAAGAATCTTGCTTTTGTGGTACACCTCTGTTTCTGGAGTATTTACATATTTAGCTTGCGATTCATCGCCTCCCGGAGCCACGCGCGCTGAATAGCCGATAACGCGCCCGGAATAGTCGGCAATGGGAAAAATTATTCTGTCCCGAAACCTATCATAGTATTTAGTATCTGGTATTTTGTATTTTGTATTTTTATTATTAGAAATTAGGTAATTAGGTGAATTAGAAATTTGAGCATCCTTCTTTTCCACCAGTAGCCCTGTTTTAACAATTTCCTCTACTTTAAATCCACGGGCTAACAAAAATGACAGCAAGTTTCTCCATCCCGGAGGAGCATATCCTAGCCTGAATTCTTTTATGGTTTCATCTTTCAATCCACGATCACGGAGATATTTTGTAATTTTAATTTTGCCATTTCCTTTCCAAAGCTGGATTTCATAAAATTTTGTTGCCAGTTCTAAAATTTCCAATGTCCTGTTTTTTTCTTCCGCTTTTTTTGGATTAAATCCTTGAAGCTCAACTCCGGCTTTTTCGGCGAGAAGTTTCAGTGCATCCCGAAATTCCAGCCCTTCCATTTCCATCACAAATCCAAAAATATCTCCGCCTTTTTGGCATCCAAAACAGTGCCAGATCTGCTTTTCTTCACTAACTGAAAAGGAGGGTGTTTTTTCATTATGAAAAGGACAGGTGGCCTTCCAATTGGCCCCTGCCTTCTCAAGTCTGATATATTCGCCCAAAACATCGACAATATTGAGCCTATTTTTTATCTCCTCAAGGTCATTTGCCATCCCGGTAGTAGAACTTAGACAATTACACAAAAAATGCTTCAACAGAAGAAGCTCTATGTTTAATTTAGTTTAAATTTATCACCCGGGTTTATTTGTGTCTAGATAAAATCTGGACAGTCGAAGTTTCACTACCGGGCATGTAAATATCGTAATATACTACACCAAATTAAGCAAAAAATTGCATTGGCGGAAGGGGGGGGATTCGAACCCCCGGTACTCTTTCAAGCACGCATGCTTTCCAAGCATGTCGATTAAACCACTCTCGCACCCTTCCTTTTTTTAATCTTTAAATATTCTTTCAACCGTTTGCTTTGATAAGAATTGGCAAAACCCACTTCTTTCTCGTATCGCAACACTTCTGCTTCCCTATAAAGAAAAACGTTATCACCACTCCAGCTCCTTTTGGGATGAAACTGCATGCGAGATAGTGTTTGCTCAACAAAATCTAACAAAGGCTTCGATTTATTTGTAAAGCATAGACCAATATTAAATGAATGCCATCCGGAGTTACTATGTCGATGGTAATAAACTCCTCCGTCAGTGTCAACTAATCCCCTTAAGCAATTTTTAGAGTATTTTGAGTTATTTTTTATCCAACGCGGGACATCAACTTGATTTTTAACTTTATTTCCCCTTTTTATCTTATTTTTTTCTAAAAATTCAACTAGATTTGTTGAAGATGCAACCAGTCTTATAACATTTTTACTCGCTGGGGAAGATAATGCGTATATCGCTGGCGAGATCCCAAAAAGATTTTTTATTAATTTTATAACTTTTTTGGAATAATCTCTCCCATTTTTCTTATTAAATGCAATGGTAATCTGAGAAGTGTTACTTATTCCTCCGTCTCCTAAAAATATACCAATAAATTCAGCTAATTCAGAAGATTTACGAGGAATTGTAATAGCTTTTCTCAAATTACAATTTAGATACAATTCCGGAAACAATCTGCGTTTTTTTTGAGAAATCCTTCCGCCTTTTTTTCTTCCACTTGGTGTACCAGGACCTCCATATTTTTCAGCTACTGCCCTACCTCCTTTCTTAGCAGCCTTTTCTATGCTCCAATAATCTGGAAGCATTATATATTGGGGAATTTTCAGTGATGCATCAGAAAATTTTGTTAATTTATCCAGAGCTTTTTGAGACATAGTATATTTCTCCCGTCTCCAATCCAATAACGTTCTTTGGGAAATGCCAACCTTCTTTGCAATTTCAAGCCAGCTCAATCCGCTTAATTTAAAATAATTATCCAGTAATTTAGATTGCGATCCTCTTTTAAATTTTATCCTAGTCATATCGCTTTTAGTATATCACAATTATTTCAATATGCAACTAGGCTATGTCTCCGACCAATCAAAGAAAAAAACCGCTACTTTTAACATAGCGATTTCTTTATACGAAAAAAGGGGGTTACCTCTCCATCTTCCCAATTTCCATCATGGTCTTGATCACCGTATCAGGGTTGAGGGAAATGGAATCAATGCCTTCTTCCACCAGAAACTTGGCAAAATCGAGAAAATCAGACGGAGCTTGCCCGCAAATACCGACTTTTCTTTTTGACTGGTGCGCTTTATGGATCACTTGCCGAATCAGTTCTTTCACCGCTTCGTTCCTTTCATCATAAACATGGGCTACTTTGGCAGAATCACGATCTACTCCCAATGTCAGCTGAGTAAGATCATTTGATCCAATAGAGAACCCGTCAAAGATCTTGGCGAATTCATGGGCTAAAATTACGTTTGACGGGATTTCGCACATTACGTAAACATCCAGATCATTCACTCCGCGCTCAAGCCCAAATTTTTTCATCTGCGCCAGCACTTTCTTTCCTTCTTCCACAGTCCGGCAAAAAGGAATCATGGCTTTCATATTAGTTAATCCCATAACATCTCGGACTCTTTTAAAAGCCAGACATTCCAGACGGAAACCATCAATATAATCCGGGTCATAATACCTAGAGGCTCCGCGCCAGCCAATCATAGGATTTTCTTCTTTTGGCTCAAATCCTTTTCCGCCGATAAGCGTCGCATATTCATTGGTCTTAAAATCGCTCATTCTGACAATCACATCTTTCGGATAGAAAGCTGCGGCAATTCTTCCAATCCCTTCTGCCAGCTTTTCCACAAAGAAATCTTCCTTGCTTTTGTACCCATGCGTCATATCCTCAATCTTCTTTTTTTCTTCCTTGTCATGAACCTTTTCGAAGTGGCAAAGAGCCATCGGATGGATTTTAATGTATTCCGTAATGATAAACTCTTCGCGCGCCAGTCCCACGCCGTCATTCGGAATGAAAGAAAGTTCGAAAGCCTGATCAGGATTACCGACATTCATCATGATATTAGTCCTGGATTTTTTGATGCTTTTGAGGTTGGTTTTTTTGATTTCAAACTTCAAAACTCCTTCGAAGATCTGCCCGACTTCGCCCTCCGCACAACTCACCGTCACGTATTTTCCGTCTTTTATGGTTTTTGTCGCGTCGCATGTCCCGACTATGCAGGGAATTCCAAGTTCCCGGCTGACAATTGCCGCGTGTGATGTCCGCCCTCCACTATTGGTCACGATAGCCCCAGCAATCTTCATGATCGGCTCCCAATCTGGATCGGTCATCTCCGTGACCAGCACTTCGCCTTTTTTAAAATCAGCTATTTTTGCCACATCCTTAATCACATTGGCCTTGCCAGATCCGATCTTGTTTCCAACCGCTGATCCCGAACAAAGGACTTTTCCTTTTTCTTTCAAAATATATTCCTCCAAAACATTTTTATCTTTTTGCGATTGCACTGTTTCCGGCCTGGCTTGAACGATATACATATCTCCCGACCGGCCGTCTTTCGCCCATTCAATGTCCATCGATTTTTTGTAATGCTCTTCAATTTGCATTCCCCAATCGGCCAAACGCAAAACTTCTTCATCAGTCAGAGAAAATCTCTTTCGATCTTCCTGTGGAACAGCAACATTTTGAGTCGTGGTCGTTCCCCCGACAGAATAGACCAGCTTGTCTTCCTTGCTGCCTAGTTTCTTTCCGATAATCGGACGAAATCCCTTTTTGAGAGTGGGCTTGTGCACTATAAATTCATCCGGATTAACTTTTCCTTTGACGATATTTTCTCCCAGTCCCCAAGAACCATTGATCACAATCGCATCCTGAAAACCGGATTCCGTATCGATGGTAAACATAACCCCACTAGAGGCTTCATCTGAACGAACCATTTTTTGCACTGTAACAGACAATGCCACGTCAAATTGGCCAAATCCCTTGTCAACACGATAGGAAATAGCTCGATCAGTGAAAAGCGAAGAAAAGCACTTTTTTATCGACTCCATCAGCTGATATTCTCCGCTGACGTTCAAATATGACTCCTGCTGGCCGGCAAATGACGCATCCGCCAAATCTTCGGCTGTCGCACTTGAACGCACTGCTACGTCCACACCGCCCGCAAAGTGGTTAGTATGGTCTTCTTTGTCCCAAGTAATCCTAAAGCTTTTGCCTTTGAGATATTCTTTAGAAATTTTGGCATATGCTTCAATAATTTCGTTGTGGAGATCCTCCGGAAATTCAGCCGACAAAATTGCTTGGCGCATCCGGTATCCATGCTCGGACAAATTACGCATACTCCCAGTATCAAGCCCTTTTAGTATCTTTATGAATTTATCGTCAAGCTTGTTGTGAGTTATGAAATAACGGTAGGCGTTCGATGTTACCGCAAAGCCGTTGGGAATATTAATGCCTTTTTTCCTTAGCTGGCTGTACATCTCGCCGAGAGACGCATTTTTTCCACCGACCAATGGAATATCTTTTATCTCAATTTCTGAAAACCAAAGGATGTTTTTTTGGTTTCTTGATTTTGTCTTTACTTTTTTTGTTTTAAACATAATAAATTTAAAAGAAATTATTTTGTGATTTTATTATAACACAAAAAAACAAAAGGATAGCATAAGCTATCCTTAAAAGTCTCGATAAATTAAATTTTATTTTATCTCTTCCACCTTCACAAGACTCATGTGTTCCCGTTTCACGTGCGGACGGCCAGTAACGATCACGATCCGGTCTTTTTCTTTCACGATATCGTTTCTAAGAAGCATTTTTTTGGACTCATCAATCAATTCATCGAGTGTCTGGCAATCAGGCAAAATAAAGCTTTCTGTGCCCCAAAGGATAGACAGCTGATTGTGGGTTTTTTCATTATTAGTAACAACAAAAATATTTTGCTGTGGCCTGTGTCTTGCAATCATATGTGCAGTGAAACCCGATACGCTGGCTACAACAATAGCGACCGATCCGCTGTCTTTGGCCAATTCATGGGCACTGTTGGCCACGGCCGCAGAAACTGACGATTTACTGTCTCCTAAAAAACCATGTTTCAAATCATCAAATGGAGATTCTTCAGTGCGGTTGATTATTTCTACCATAGTTTGCACTGATTCCAAGGGATATTTTCCATTAGCCGTTTCTCCGGAAAGCATAACGGCATCTGCGTGATCAATGACGGCATTGGAAACATCGCTCACCTCCGCACGAGTCGGACGGGCGTTTTCAATCATGGAATTTAGCATTTGAGTCGCCACAATTACCGGCTTTCCGGCTTTCAAGCACTTGGCCACCATTTCTTTTTGGTAAATTACCACCCGGCTTTCTTCTATTTCAATGCCGAGGTCTCCGCGAGCTACCATCACTATGTCTGAGGCAGAAATTATTTCATCAATGTTTTTGAGAGCCTCTTTTCTTTCAATTTTGGAGACAATCTGAGGAAGTTTAGTTTTTCTGTCCAATATTTTTTTTATTTTCTCTTTGGCATCATTTATATCTCCTGCATTGCTTACGAAGGAAAGCGCTACGAAATCAACATCCTTATGCAGAGCGTATTTGAGATCATCTTCGTCTTTTTTGGTAAGTGCTCCGACTTTTAGGCTGGCATCTGGAATATTCACTCCTTTATGATTTTTTATCGTTCCTCCGTTTATGACTTTCGCTTCCAAAAAATCTTTCTCTTTTTTCACCACTTCCATTTTCATAAGCCCGTCTTCAACCAGAATTTCATTGCCTATTTCTATGTGCTTTATTATCCCGTCCCAATCAAGCTTGAAAAATTTAGAATTCTTGGGATTAAATTCGAAAGATGTATCGCTGACCAGAATATTTTCTCCAGTTTTGATTTCCAATTCCTTTTCCGTCGAAATCCTTATCCTTGGTCCCTGAAGATCGGCCATAACCCCGACTGGAATCTTCAGTTTTTCGCTCAAACGGCGGATTGTGTCAATAAGCTTGCCATTAGATTCGTGCGTTCCATGTGAAAAGTTGATTCTCGCCACATTCATACCCGATCTTATCATTTCCGAAAGTATCTCGGTTTTTTCCGAAGACGGACCGATGGTTGCCACAATTTTTGTTCGCTTGTTCATGTCGTTATCTACAATATTTATATTGTTATTTTTACATAGTAAATTAAAACAGGCAAATTGCATTAGCCTGTTTTAATAATATTCGAATACTATTGATCCTATTTTATAATACTGAATCCTCCAATCATTGGAAGAGGTTTCATTTCACCCTTAGAAGCATTGATTATGCCCATAATCATAAACACGATGCTTGCAACAGCTACAACAGCCCAGATTAGAAATCCAATGAGAACTACCATCAAAACTGCTGAAACTACATAGCCAATTGCCCCGAAAAGCAATAGAATTAATTGCTGATTAGCATGAAACTTAGCAAATGGGCTATTTTTCCCGTCTGAAATCAGAGGAATAAAGAATAAAATCGGAATGATATATCCCACAATAGCCATCGCCTTATTTTTTTCCACATCAGCCTTGTCTCCTTGCGGAACATTTTGTGTTTGATTTGTTTGTTCGTCCATAATTCACCTCCTTCTTTAAATAGAATTAAGAATAAAGAAGTAAGAATTAAGCACAGAAAAGCGTTGCAATAGCATGCTTCTTTCTTCTTTATTCTTGCTTCTTGATTTTATTCTAACACTGAACTAAAAATATGACAATCTATTATAAAATATCTCCTATCTCCCTAATTATGTCGTCTGGAATCGGATTTTTTTTGGGACTTATCCCAGGATATCTCCAAGCACTAATGATCTTGTATCTAGTATTTGGTATTTTATATCTTGTATTAGGAATTAACTTCTCTTCTGTTTTATGTTTCATGTTATATGTTTTATGATTTTGATACATTACCCAGATCTCCTGCTTCCACACTTCTTTGTTTATTATTATTTTCGGAGAAATAGGCTGCATAACAGCAATCGTGTTTTTCACAATTCCTTCCTCCTTTCTTTTCGGCCGACGAATAACGCCCAGAATTTTCTGGGCGCTTAAACCATAATATTGCATTTTATATTTCGCGTGCCCTGTCCAGTAGACTTTTTCAGTGTTTTTGGGAGATTTCGAGAGCATTTTTTTAATCGTTGTGGATGTAATAATAATAGGCTTTTCCGTAAGAAACAGAAATTTTATATTTTTTTATATCTTTGCCCAATTTCTTCTTGTTATAATCCCCTTTCTTGATAACAGGACAAACCTCTTTATCTAAAATTATTTTATACTTTCCGTTTTTATCAAACTTGAAACAATATGGAAACAGCTTGCAGTCTGTCAGACGTTTTTCATAAATCCGGCAACCAGTATTGTCCTTATTTTGGAACATGCATTGCCCGTCCTTTTTTCTTTTGAGAATATATAGATCCCTGAACGGGGTTTTTATCTTTATTGAATGCTTTTTAAACTTCTTCTCTTCAAAAGGCAGAAGAACCGGATTGAAACATTCCACTCCGCAGCAAATAGTGCATTTTTTACATTTTATATCAATCATTCCTTCATTTTACTTCCATGCTTCGAAGAACCGCCACTCTTTCTTCGATCGGAGGGTGAGTCACCCCGTAAAGTCGCTTCGCGACCACGGGGTAAATGAAAATTTATTAAAGTTTAATTCCTCGAAGAGCTGCAACTCTCTCTTCAATCGGAGGATGGGTCATAAATAGCTTTGCTACTTTTTTTCCGCGGAAAGGGTTGGTTATGAAAAGATGAGCTGTGGCCCGATTGGCTTCAGCCAGTGGTTTTGGATCAGCCGAGATCTTTTCTAATGCTTTTGCCAATCCTTCCGGATAGCGAGTCAGAAGCGCTCCATCGGCATCTGCCAAAAATTCCCGCTTTCGTGAAATCGCCAACTGCATAAGCATAGCAGCAATCGGAGCTAAAATTGAGAGAACAAGAGCCAAAACAATCATTGCTATGCGAAAAGGCCCACTGCCATTATCATCATCTCCTCCAAAAAAAGCCCAGCTCCGAAACCAATCTGCCATTAATGCTACAAAACCGACTAAAATTACAATAACTGTTGAAAGTAATATATCTTTGTTTCCGATATGGGAAAGCTCATGCGCTATCACTCCTTCCAACTCAGTTTTTTCCAGTTTGTCTACTATTCCAGTAGTGAGACATATGACTCCATGTTCCGCGTCTCTTCCGGTTGCAAAGGCATTAGGAGAACTATCATTGATGATATATATCTTTGGCATGGGAAGCCCGGCAGTTATGCAAAGATTTTCAACGAGATGGTATATTTCCCGGCCACTATCGTGATCCAGGGGCTTTGCACTCGACATAGCCAGAACTAATTTGTCGCTCCACCAGTAAGATCCAAGGCTCATAAAAACCGAAAAAGCTACTGCTATGTAGAGAATAGTGCTATTGCCCATAGCTCCCGCAAAAACATATCCGACGCCGATCACAAAAACCAAAAAAACGGTTATATAAACCCAAGTTAGCCAAGTATTTTTATCAGCTTGGTTATAGAGTGTAGCCATAGCAAAGTAAACTCTCTTAGAATTTAACTTCAACCACTTCTTTTTCTCCTTCTTCTGCCTGGAAAAATTCTCGTTTAGTAAACCCGAGAGTGCCAGCCATCAAATTGGTCGGAAATACTTCAATTTTGGTATTAAAGTCGCGCACATTGCCATTGTAAAATCTTCTGGAAGCCTGGATCTTGTCTTCCGTATCGGTCAGTTCCCGCTGAAGTTCCAAAAAGTTTTGATTAGCTTTCAAATCAGGATAGGCTTCAGCTACAGCAAACAGGCTTTTTAATGTATTCGAAAGCATGTTTTCTGCTTCTGCCTTATCAGCCGCTCCAGCTCCCATTGCGCGAGATCTGGCTTCTGTTACTTTTTCAAAAACCTCTTTTTCGTGAGCCGCATAACCTTTGACAGTGCTTACCAAATTCGGGATAAGGTCATATCTTCTCTTGAGCTGGACATCGATGTCACTCCAGGCTTCGTCAACCCTGTTTTTCAGCCTAATCAGACCATTGTACATAAATATTATCGCTAGTATCACGACTACCAGGATAATCAGCAGTATTAGTGCCATATTGTTTAACTTTAAGAATTAATGATTTTATTCTATCAATATAGAGAAAAAATGTAAAACACCGAAACATGTGTTATAATATTTCTATAACTTATAGCTAATACAAAAAAAATATGCTAGATATGTCAAAATATTATATTTTTCTGATTCCGGTATTCGTAGGTCTTTTCACACAAGCGTTAAAATTCGCAATTTATTCCATGAAACATGGATGGAACTGGCGCTATGCCTTCACTCACGGCCATATGCCCTCTTCGCATACCGCTTTTGTAATTTCGCTTGCAACTTCAATTGCTATTTTTGATGATGACGGCTTGAGCGCGGGAGCTTTCGCAGTCGCTGTAATCCTAGCTTTTATCGTAATTGATGATGCAGTAAGGCTTCGGATGTATCTCGGAGATCAGGGAAGATATTTGAATATGATCGTTCAGCAGTTGAATATAAGTGAAGAGAAATTCCCCCGTCTAAAAGAAAGGATAGGACATAGAGTAAGTGAAGTTATAATTGGAGGAACGTTGGGTTTTTTCCTGACTTTGCTTCTGGCAATCTTGGTTGGAAAAATTGCGATTTAACTTTTTTCTAATTCTTCCAGGATAACTTTCTTATCATTCCAGGGAATTCTTTTTTTGCCAACGGCCATTGTTTCTTCTGCGCCTTTTCCAGTAACTACAACAATATCTCCGGGCTTTGCGATCTGCAAAGCTTTTTTTATAGCTTCGCGCCTGTCCATAATTCTCCAGCAATTTTCTTTTTCTTCCTTATGGCTCAAGTTAGTCCTGTCTCCATTGATCCCAACGACTCCGGAAAAAACTTCATCAATTATCTGCTCTGGGTCTTCGCGGTAAGGATCTTCATTGGTAACAATTACCAAATCAGCATTTTTCCCAACAATTTCTCCCATAATTGGACGCTTTCCACGGTCTCTTTCCCCGCAAGCGCCAAAAACCGCAATAATTCTGGAATTTTCTTCTCTTATAGTTTTCACGTACTCATATAATTTTTCTAGAGAATCTGGTGTAACAGCATAATCCACAATGATTCTGATGCCTTTATTGTTCTCTACGCTTTCAAGCCTCCCTGGAACATTCTTTATTTTTTCAAGAGCCATCTTGATTTTTTCCAGATTTATCTCTTCGGACAATCCCACGCACGTCGCCGCCAAAGCATTTTCCACATTAAATGACCCTGGTAGATTAAGCTTAAAATTTATATTTTTTAGCTTATATATTGATCCATCAGCACCCAGCTCAATGTCTTCGGCATTTATAATTTTGCATTTTAAATTGTCATTTTTATTTTTGATTTTTGATTTTTGATTTTCTATGGTGTATCCATATTTTTCTTCCCCAAACTCTAAAAATTCTTCCGGATTTTCCATGTCCAGGTTGGCAATTACAACCCTTGCATCCTCGAACATCTTAATCTTTGCCAACCGATATTCCGTCATGGTTTTATGATAATCCAGGTGTTCTCTGGTTACATTCGTGATAACGGCCGTATGAAATTTTATCCCAGCCACGCGATACTGATCCAGAGAATGGGAAGATACTTCCAAAATCAAATACTCGCATTTATTCTCCACTGCTTCTTTGACAAATTTTTGAACTTGAAAACTAGAGAGAGTAGTAAATTTGGTCTTATTGACCCATTCTTTTTCGCCCAGTTTGAAATTTATCGTTGATGCCATAGCTACTCTTTTTCCCGCTTCTTCTAGTATTTTGGCCACCATCTGGCAAGTAGTTGTTTTTCCATTGGTGCCAGTAACTCCGATAACTTTTATATTTTTCGACGGAAAACCATAAATCAACCCAGCTATGCCAGCCTGGCCGAGATGATAGATATTTTTTATTTTTTGTGGAAATAGGTTTTTGATTTGCATATGTGATGGTTAAATAATACTTTTAATTTTTTGGATTATCCTATAAATTTTATATTTAACCGGGCTCACAATCATATCATAACTGCCTGGAAATTCAATCGTTTTGGTGTTTGGCGCAAATCCTAATTTAAAGCGTGTAATTCCTGCCCATTTATTCGTAATTCGTATATTCGCACTTGATTCGTAATTCGTAGAGATCCCCCCGAAATCATATTTTCCGCATCCCGCTATGCGCGCATCTTGAATCTGCCTCCATTGCAAAAGATACGGCGCCATGACATTTTTATAATCGTCGTCTGAAGCACCATGAAGATAAGTGCAAGTGTTTCCGTAGAACGCCACTAAATTAGATGCGACGATTTTACCTTCGTATTCAGCTACGTATAATTTCAGCATATTTTCCGGAATAATTTCAATCATCTTCTTATAATAACTTTCCGGATGAGCTATTATTCCTTTTCTTTTAGCCATTATTTTAGTAAGTCGCATGAATTCATCTATATATTCTCCGCTTACTTCTTGCTTCTTTATTCTTACTTCCTTTTTTTCCGCCAATTTTATATTATATCTCGTCTTCGATTTCATCTCGGATAATAACTGCTCTTGAGGTTTTGTGATATCTATCACCAAAATTTCCCTCGGTTGCATATCATGCGGAGCCTTAACAGTTTTATAATTTACATTCTCTTTTATTAATTCTAGTACTTCTTCATTTGCCGGATCAATCCTAATCCATCCAGCTTTATTTTCTTCAGCAAGATTTATTAAATTATCTAAAAATATTTTGCATTTTGCATTGTCATTTTGATTTTTGATTTTTACATTTTGATTTTCTAAGATTGGTCCTCGAGGAATATAAAAATACTTCCCCACCACCAGAAGCTTGTGCTCAATAATATTGGCCCAAAAACAAATATCCCCCTCGCCCGCTTGCGGGAGAGGGTGCCCGAAGGGCGGGTGAGGGTAAAAAATATTATATGTTTTTCTTCCAACGGATTCCTGAAATTTCCGCCATTCAACGGATTGCAAAAAACCTCCGTCTGGAGAGTTTTGCTGGATGAAATTTTTGATATTTTCTTGCATTATTATGTGTAATAAGTTTTACGCAGATCTTATTGGTTCGCGTAGCTAGGATTTAGCTTGGGAAGAAGGTTTTTTATATTAAATGTCTGACCTATTTTAGCAAAACAGATTTAATCATTTTCTTTGCAATTTGATTGTACACATCTCCAAAAACTTCAATTTGATATAGTTTACCATTTTGTATTGCAGCCATGGATAAAGTTTTATTTACATTTCGATTTACCATTATTTGTTTTTTAAATAAAGTTCCGCCAATTTTATCTTCTCCGCACTCAATTAGTTTTACCTCTCCTATATCTTTGCAGGATATTATGTTATTAACAGTATTACTTTCTTTATTAGGATAAACTTCAAATGCTACTAATGTTTCCCCCACCCTTAGGTCAATTGATTCTCCCGGAGTATCAGACACAATTATTCTTTTGTCATCATCTATTACAGTCCCCAATCCCCAATGCATATTCCAGTTTGAAGGATATTTGAAACTCATGTCAAATTCTGTTGTATTATAAGTTATCCAATCTTTATAATCGTTTTTCCAAAAATAATAACTAGCTAAAGCAATAGAAACAATTAAAAATATAATGATAATTAATATTTTTGTTTTCATAAATTTATTTAAATATTAAAACTAAAATAGTTCGTTTGAGCGGAATACCGGAATCGAACCGGTACCTTAACCTTGGGAAGGTCACGTACTACCACTATACTAATCCCGCGTTCATCCCGCTTAAGCGGGATGAAAAAACTGACTATCAACTGATTATTCCGGCTGAACATTATCTGCCGGTATTTCTGATCCAACAGGAATTTGACTTTCCGATTGGGTTGATTTTTCTATCACATAAATCAGATGTACTACGGTCTTTTGAGTTTGCTCCTTGTCAGAATTATCTCCAACTGTTACAGATAGATTTTCCGTTCCTTTTTTAAAATTGGCCATCAGCCCTGTTCCGGTGTTGATTTCCATTTCCTTTTTCCATCCGCCAGCCACCATATCGGTTTTATATTTTTCCCAAAGAGCGGTTTTGTCTTCGTTGGTAAAGTAGCCGACTGTCATACTTCCTTCTCCGGAAGTTGCAATAAAAGGCTTGGCGTCGCTGGCCATAATAAATTCTTTCGGAAATCCGTCTGGTAGCGTTACATTTCCTCCGGCAGAATATTTGGCGTTGCCGTCTTCCGACTGAATGTTAACTTCTCCATTGCTAGTATCCACATTGACTTTCCCTCCGGTTTGCGATTCAATGGTTTTCTCCATTATTTTTTCCCCTGCTTTTTTCCCAGCCCAGTCCGTAAGACCGCAGCCGGAAAGCATAACCACGGCAGCAACAATAAATGTTACTGCAACAATACTCTTTGTTGTTTGCTTCATTGTTTTGCTTTAATTATTAATTTAAAAATCAAATCTCAAAATTAAAAATGACAGTTAAAAATGTAAAATGTTTTTATTATTTTTTCATTTTACATTGTCATTTTGATTTTTATAATCATTTCTTCCCCAGATTCTTAAGCGCAATTTTGATTCTTTCTCCCACATCCTTGATATCCGTCGGAACTGATTTCAGTGTGTCTCTAGCTTCCGTAACAGTATATCCCATGGAAACCAGCGCTTCAATGGCATCAGTATCAATTGCCACTTCTTCCTTATCTCCAACTGAAATATCTGCCACTTTGTTTTTAAGTTCGAGTATAACACGCTCGGCCGTTTTTTTGCCAATCCCGGAAACCTTGGTGAGAATAGACGGATCTTCATTGAGAATAGCCGTTTTTATAGTCTTAGGAGTGGCGATAGAGAGAATTCCGGTGGCTGCTTTTGGCCCGATTCCAGAAATGGAGATCAGGAGTTCGAACATTTCTAATTCTTCGAGAGCCAAAAATCCATAAAGCGCCAGGATATCTTCTCGGACATAGGTATAAATATACAAATTTACTTCTGGCATACTCGCCACTTTTCCAAAAGTATAGGCAGACAAATGCACCTTATA
>Ga0247841_10005247_pt1 | contig 21210 bp, 16 predicted proteins | sample LaCruzMarch2015__2_FD_192410 | JGI IMG/M metagenome (GOLD analysis project Ga0247841, IMG submission 192410) | Freshwater microbial communities from meromictic Lake La Cruz, Castile-La Mancha, Spain - LaCruzMarch2015_18m | ecosystem: Environmental > Aquatic > Freshwater > Lake | place: Spain... | reverse complement strand
AGACGGAATTAACAACGGGACTGTGTGAGTATGATGGTCATAAATATAAAGGTGTTGTTTGTGAAAATATATTGAATGAATTATTAAGTTCTCGCTATTGGAGCGGCTTTTCAGGACTGGAAGACAAACCTGACACATTTGCAATAGTGTGGGTTTCGTCCTCTGTAGTTCATAATCAAGCATTGCAAATGTATCTATTGGCAATCATCAAAAAGTCATCAAAGTTCCGACATTCGCAATGTAATCATCTTCGTGTCTTTTCATTTAAAACATTTTATCCTTATTTTTGCATAAAAATATTATTATAAAAGCATTACTTTACAGGCAAAGCGGTCACCTTTAGACATAAATTAACTTGTAAAACTATAATGAGTAACGACATAAAGAAAAAAAGCCCAAATTTTAAACTTAGATATTCAGACTCTCTTGAGGATACAAAGCATATAAAGCTATTGCCTCAGTATGAGCTCTTCATTAACGGGAAATGGACTAAATCTAAAAAATATTTTAATACAATAAATCCCGCAAATGAAGAAATCCTATCGAGAGTAGCATACGCAAGCGAAACGGATGTTGATGCGGCTGTGAACTCGGCAGAGAAAGCATACAATAATGTCTGGAAGAACATGCCGGCAAAAGAAAGAGGGAAATACATTTTCAGGATTGCGCGCATGATACAGGAGAAAGCCAGTGAATTCGCAGTAATTGAAAGTTTAGACTGCGGAAAACCAATAAAAGAATCAAAATCGTTTGACATCCCCACTGTAATTTCTCATTTTTTTTATTACGCCGGCTGGGCTGATAAATTAGAATATGCCGTTCATAATAAAGACCCGAAATCAATAGGTGTAGTCGGACAAATAGTACCCTGGAATTTTCCACTGCTTATGGCGGCATGGAAAATCGCTCCGGCACTTGCATGCGGTAATACCGTAGTGATTAAATCTGCCGAAACGACTCCTCTTACACTCTATAAACTCGCTGAAATAATACAGGAGTCGGGACTGCCGGAAGGAGTTGTTAACATAATATCCGGTGACGGATTTACGGGTTCCTGCATAGTCAAACACCCGAAAGTAAAGAAAATCGCGTTTACGGGCTCTACTGATACCGGAAAAATTATTATGAAAGCCGTTGCTGACACGGATAAAAAATTGACTCTTGGACTAGGAGGCAAGGCGGCGAATATAGTTTTTGAAGACGCTTCGATTGATGATGCGGTTGAAGGAATTATCAAAGGTATATATTTTAATCAGGGGGAAGTATGCTGTGCAGGTTCAAGACTGCTTGTACAGGAGAGCATAAGAGATACTGTGATTAAAAAGTTAAAAGACAGAATAAACAAATTAGTTGTAGGAAATCCTCTTAATAAGAACACAGACGTAGGAGCCATAAACTCAAAAGCTCAGTTAAATAAAATTAACGAACTAATCAAATCGGGAACCCGCGAAGGTGCGACATTATACGAAAGCAAGTGCACACTTCCCGGCAAAGGATACTGGTGCAAGCCGTCATTATTCACCAATGTTGCCGCGTCGCACAGAATTGCGAACGAGGAAATTTTCGGTCCTGTACTGACAGTCCTTACATTCAGAACACCAAGCGAAGCAGTTGAAAAAGCAAACAACACATGTTACGGACTTTCGGCCGGAATATGGACGGACAAAGGCTCTAAAGCATTAAAAGTGATGAAGAAAATTAAAGCGGGAGTTATCTGGACTAACACATTTAATAAATTCAGTCCCGCTTCGCCGTTCGGGGGTTACAAAGAAAGCGGATTCGGAAGAGAAGGCGGCATACAGGGAATTAAGGAATATCTTTCATAGAAGAATTACAAACCGCTGAGAATATCTTCCAGTTCATCTTCGGATATGAGAATTTCTCTTCCTTTTGCGCCCTGATTAGGACCGACAATCCCCGCAAGTTCCATCTGGTCAACGATACGTGCGGCTCTTGCATATCCAAGTTTTAAACGTCTCTGGAGAGTTGACGTAGAGCAATTCTGCAATTTTAAAATAAGTCTTGCCGCATCAGGGAACACTTCGTCCCATTCATCCGACCCTCCGCCCATACCGGCTCTTTTGCTGATAATTGAAGGAAGAAGATAGGGTTTTATATAACCTTTCTGAGACGAAATATAATCAACAAGTTTCTCACACTCTTCGGTTGAAATGTAAGCATTCTGAATGCGAAGCGGTTTCGGGAAAGAAGAAGAAAGATACAGCATATCTCCGTTTCTGAGAAGCTGGTCTGCGCCGCCCATATCCAAAATCGTCCTTGAATCAATTTTCGACGCAACCTGATAAGCTATTCTGACGGGGAAGTTAGCTTTTATGACACCGGTAATAACGTCAACAGACGGCCGCTGTGTAGCGACGATGAGATGAATTCCTACAGCCCGCGCCATCTGGGCAATCCTTGCAATAGGCTCTTCAATCTCGCGTTTGGCAGTAATCATTAAATCCGCCAATTCATCAATTATCACTACAATATAAGGCATTTTCCTGTGTCTTATTGCCTCGTTATTTTTCAGTTTCCCTTCGGAATACTTCTGATTATAGGCGTCAATATTTCTGACTCCGGCATTTGCAAGTTTATCATAACGCTGTTCCATTTCCATTTCGACGCTTTTCAGGACTGAAACGGCATTTTTAGGACTTGTAACAATACTTTCGTTAACATCGTTGGATGTTGCAATAAAATGATTGCGAAGTTTGGAATAGAGGCTAAGTTCAATTTTCTTAGGGTCAATCATCACGAATTTAAGGTCGGACGGGTGCATCTTATAAAGTAAACTCGCAATAATCGTATTAATCCCGACACTTTTCCCCGAGCCGGTAGCTCCTGCAATGAGCGCGTGGGGCATTTTTGAAAGGTCATCAATATAGATTTCACCGTCAATCATTTTTCCGAATGCGACTGTCAGACGTTTAGTACTATCAATAAATTTCTGCGATGAAAGTATGCTTTTAATCCTTACGAACTGGGATTTACTATTCGGGATTTCTACCCCAACCGTTCCTTTACCGGGTATCGGAATAATCATCCTTATACCCCGCGCTTTCATTGCGAGGGCAATATCATCCTGAAGAGATTCGATTTTTGAAAGCTTAACTTCGGGTGCGGGGATAAGCTCATACAGAGTGACCACTGGTCCGGGAGTTGCAACAATATCTTTTATCTCTATTCCGAACTTCAGAAGCTTCTCCTGTAATAATCTTCCGTTGTTCTTCAGCTCTTCGTCTGAAATTACATCAGAATCTTCCCTCGTCGGATTATCGAGAAGGTCAAGAGTCGGACATTTATATCCCTCAAGTTTCTCTTCGATAAAATCATCTTCCTCTTTATTTAATAAACCTTCGAGTTCGTTCGAATTATCGGGATTAACATCAATTTCCGAAATATTTTCTTTTCTCTGACCTTTGACCAAAAGACTTTCGAGCGAAATTTCTTTCTTCCGGCGTTTTCCCTTTTCCTCTTCTTTAAACTGATTCTCATCCCCTTTTAACAGATGGATATCAGACTTCGGACGGTTGATGCCCGTGTCTTTTATAAGCGCATCGCCATTAATTCCTTTTTGTTGTTTCAGCTTTTGAATTTTCTCGCGTTCTTTCCTGATTGCCTCGGCGAACGGGTCAATTGAGTCTGAAGAACTTTTTTGCGATAGTGTTTCCTTTTTTAATTTTTTTATTTCGCTTTTCTCATGAAGAGTTTCTTTTTCCCTTTTAAAACCCTCGAGAATTTTTTCCAAAAGCAGTTTAAATCTCGCAAATGTTTTAATAATATTTCCGTCTATCAACAGCATTGTAACCACAACAAGGCTTATAATAAAAAAAAATGATGCACCCAGTCCGCCGATAGTCTGATAAAGAATCAAAGCCAGGAAATCGCCCGTCGCTCCGCTGTACAGCGTCGATATTCTGTCACCATCGAACACATATCTCGTCACACCCACGGAACCCGCTATGAGAGCCATTAATATCAAAGCATAGAAAGAGAACGTAAGAGGTCTGAATAATCCTTTCTTTCTGAATATCGCATATCCCAATATAATAATTACCAGTGCAATAACAGCAGAGAAATATCCGAATAAATTATTCACAAATATCCCCGAAATATAAGCTCCGGCAACTCCGAGCCAGTTATTTATTATATACAAAGACGAATATGTTTCTTTTCTGAAGACATCGAGGAAAGAGAATCTCTCCAGGGTAACCATATCTTTTTTCGAATAGGATAAAACGGAAAGGAACAAAAGTATTCCGATAACAAACAATAAGAATCCGATGAGGCGTTTCTTAAAATCTTCGGATATGGCAAATTCTTCGTCTTTGGCGCTTCTTCTTTTATTCTTGCCCGAAAAAGTTCTGTTCTTATCCGAAAGTTTCGCCTTCATTTTCTTATTCATCTGCTCTCTGTGTCTTTTGTTTTATTGCTGATATTAATTCTTCTCATTTTCGATTTATCGCTTGCCTCGGAATCGAATGATTCTTTCAGCTTAAACACACCGCTTCTGAAAACCGGCAAATAAGGATGCGAATCTATTTTCGAACAAAATTCGAGATCGGAACCAAATCCTATCGACATCAGGTATTTACCGTGCTCTGATTTTTTCTGCATATCGAGGATTCTATCATAATCAGGTTTGCCGTTTTTGGCGGACAATAACTTTCCGAGTTTAATTGAAACGTACTCGGAATCGCCGATGGAGTAATTATTCTTATTACCGAGAAAAGTTCCAAGAGTAATAACTTCCGAGAGAATCAATCCCGCAGTAACAACATCTTCCGTACAAAAGTGATTCAGCTTTCCGGAACAAAGAATAATAAAATCTTCTTTCAGGTTCGATAAATATTCCACAACTTTCGTAAAATTGATAAATCCCCCGAGAACGCATGATTTTGAGTGCTTTGCTTTTTTAATTGAAACGGTGCCGTTAGTAGTACAGAACACCAATGATTTCCCTTTAACCTTTTCGGGAGTATATTCAAAAGGAGAATTTCCCAAATCGAAACCTTCAATAATTTTTCCGTTCCTTTCTCCGCACAATAAGGAATTAGCAGAGCCTTTGGCAATACGCGCCGCGACGGTAGCCGATTCGGCTGGAACAATTTCTTTAGCCCCGCTGGCAAGGGCAGTTATCATTGTAGAAGTTGCCCTTAGAGTGTCTATTACAACAACATTCTTATCTTTCAGAACCAGCTCGCTGTTGACGAGCGACTGAGTGAGATAAACACTTACATTTATCAAATTTTATTGTATAAAGTTCATATTAAAGGGCAGACAAATATGTCTGCCCTTACACAAATATAGAGAGCATAAATCCTTGTCCTGATCCTGAAATAATCCTGATGCTGAAACAATCCTGAAACAAGTTCAAGACAAGTATAGGGTTCAGGATAAGATTTATTTCAGGATTTAATTCAAAGAAACGGAGTCTTAACTATTTTCGCCTTAATTCTTCTGCCTCTGACGTCAATCTCAATATCGGATCCGAGCTTATTATAACCCGTTGCTACATAAGCAAGTCCTATGTTTTTCCCGAGCATAGGAGAAGGTGCACCGCTCGCCACATATCCGACCTTTATATCCCCCGCATACACATCCTGACCGTGTCTTGCGACCATTTTATCTTCAACCACAAAGCCCACGAGTTTTCTTTTCAGACCTTCCTCTTTTGCTTTTACAATCGCCTGACTTCCGTTAAACGTACCTTTATCGAGTTTCGTAATCCATGCGAGACCCGCTTCAAGAGGATGTATGGTTTCATCCATATCATTTCCGTAAAGACGAAAAGCATATTCCAGTCTTAACGTATCACGCGCTCCGAGCCCGATGGGTTTAATATTAAACTCCGCACCGGCAGAGAATATTGCATTCCACAACGCTTCCGACTTAGCAACATCAGAGGAAGAATAAATCTCGAAGCAAACCTTTTCGCCTGTATAGCCCGTATGTGAAATAATCACATTCTGACCGGCAATCTTTCCGAATTCAAAATTATAATATTCGATTTTGCTTAAATCAGTCTCCGTCAGTTTCTGAAGTGTGGCAAGAGAATTTCTGCCCTGAACGGCGAGCAAAGACGTTTCATCGCTTATATCCTTTATCGTAACATCGCCGAATACATTTTCTTTCATCCATTTAATATCTTTTTCGATATTGGATGCGTTAATAACGAGCATAAAATAATCACCGCAATGATAGACTAAAAGATCGTCAACCATACCTCCGTCCGGGAGACACATCGAAGAATACTGAACTCTTCCTTTGGAGAGCTGGGACACATCATTCGTAGTCAGCTTTTGCACAAAAGCTAAGGCATCTTTTCCGTGTATCTGCACCTCGCCCATGTGTGATACATCAAATACACCAACGGATTCACGAACCGCTTTATGTTCATTAATAATACCTTCATACTGAACGGGCATTTCATATCCGGCAAATTCAACCAATTTAGCACCGAAATTTTTATGTATAGCATTAAACGCAGTCTTTTTCATATAATTATTTTTGAAGTTTTTTCCAGTCGGACATGAATTTTTCAAGACCAATATCAGTTAACGGATGTTTAGCAAGCTGTTCAATAACTTTGAACGGCATTGTACAAACATCAGCGCCTATAAGGGCGGATTCCACGAAATGTATAGGATGCCTTACGGAAGCGACGAGCACCTGTGTTTCATAATCATAATTCTGATAAATCTGCACAATTTGCTGAATCAGTTCCATACCGTTCTGCGAAATATCATCAAGGCGTCCGACGAACGGGCTTATCAGATACGCGCCGGCTTTTGCAGCGAGCAGAGCCTGCGAGGCAGAGAAGCACAGAGTAACATTAGTTTTGATTCCTTCGGAATGAAAAATTTTAACAGCTTTCAGACCTTCTTTTATGAGGGGTACTTTTACGACAATATTTTTATGAATTTTTGCAAGTTCACGCCCTTCTTTAAGAATTCCTTCGCAATCAACCGCGACAACTTCAGCGCTGATATCGCCGTCAACAATCGCGCAGATTTTTTCGAGCATTGAGCGGAAATCTTTATGTCCTTCCTTTGAAACCAGAGACGGATTTGTCGTCACGCCGTCAAGCAAACCCATATCAGCGGCTTCTTTTATTTCGTTCAGATTAGCTGTATCAATGAATATTTTCATAGATTTATAATTTAACTTAATGAAATGATTTTATATGAAATGTATCAAAAATTAAACACTTAAAAAATTCACAAATACGGTATAAAATAGCGATGAAGAATTAAGAGCGATGGGCGGTTGATACGAATTAAGACCTGCGAGCCCAGAACATATAAAAGGGAATACCGATTAAAACAAGCGCGAGTCCGATACCGGCATCGCGCGGATTTTGAATAATCGTCACAACAACAAGAGTAATGCAGAACAGCACAAAAATTGCGGGCAGAACAGGATATCCAAGTGCCTTATAAGGGCGGTAATCATCTTTCATCTTTCGCCGCAGGACAAACACACCATAAGCGCCCATACCATAAAAAATAAAAGAGGCAAAAAGCAGCATATCAGTAAGCTGGTCAAAAGAACCAGACAGAACAAGTACTGACGCCCAGAGTCCCTGCATCAGCAAAGATATATGCGGAGTCCGGTATTTACTATGGTGGTATCCGGCTGTACGGAAGAACAGATTATCTTTAGCCATAGCAAAATAAATCCTCGAAGAGGCGAGGATAGTCCCGTTAGTCGTTCCAAAAGTAGAAACCATAATCAGCAGAGAAATAAACAGCGCACCGCTGCCGTTAAGAAACTTGCGCATAACCTCAATAGCAATAATCGAATGCTGAGTCTGCGACACGTTTACAATTTCATCAACAGGCATAACATAAAGAAACACAAAATTAATCGCGAGATAAACAAGAATCACTATTGCAACGCCTCCGAACAGCGACAGCGGAATATTCCGTTTCGGATTAGTAACTTCACCTCCGAGGAAACCGATATTATTCCATCCGTCATAAGCCCAAAAAGCCGCAAGCATAGCCGCAAACATCGCCCCGAATAAACCGAGTGAGGAGCCGTATTGGAAACCCGGTTTTTCAAGAAGCGGTCCTGTATTGTCAATACTGCCGCCGCTAAGGGTCAAGCCGAGTATAATTATTACAACGATACCGGTAATTTTCAATGCGGTGAAAATATTTGTAATATATCCGCCGAATATAACTCCCAGATAATTAGCAGAAGTAAGAAACAATATCGTAAAAATTGTCAGTGCTTTTACTCCAAAACCCTCGAGAGGGAAAAAAATGCCAAAAATCGAAAATTTTTCTGCGGCAGAGCTCAGATGAGGTAACGGAATAACGGCATTTACGGATTCGGCAAAGACATAAGCTATTGAAGCAATAGAAGCAGATTGAATCACTGAGAAACATGACCATCCGTAAAGAAAGGCGAAAGCTTTTCCGTACATTTTTTTAAAATAGACATATTGTCCGCCGGGTTCAGCGATAAGTCCGGCAATCTCGGCATTAGTAGAGGCTCCTATCATAGTAATAATCCCAGGGATGAGCCAGCAAAGAAGAACCAAACCGCCCGAGCCGAGTTCGGATGACATCGGTGCAATTTTCTTGAATACTCCGGAGCCAACCATTGAACTGATAACAATCATCAGAGCTGTGAAATAGCCGAGCCGTGTAAGCAGACCGGTGTGATGTGTTAAATATTTTTTCAGATACTTGTCAAAATTTTCTCAAGATATATCTAAAATACGAGAAATTCAAATATATTCAGCGGATTTACATCACACCCGTCATCTTTTGAAACTGTTGAATAATCTCGAGAAAAGCTCCATTACCTATAATAAGGCTGTTTGAGAAAGGATGGTCGAGAACGTAAATAAGAAATATTATCATTGCATTAACAACTGTATATATAATCCCCATTAGATAATGAGGTACTTTATGCTTCATCCCAAAAAAATAAGTAAAAGCTGATGAGATTGCCGCGGACAAAAGTACAATAAACCATACTATATCTGGAATCGTATTCTGCATGTAATGATAGCGAAGTCTTCTTTTTTCACTAAATATATTCAGGCGCGCTAATGATTCCTGATAAAGAAAAACATTGGGAAGTTTGTTCACATCCATTTTCAGAAAGACATCCCATAATTTATTATAGACTGTATTCGCTTCTTCGCTTCTTTTACCATACTTCATCAATTCCCATTCCTCGTTGGCTACCACCATGCAATAATTCAATACCGCTGTATGAATTTCTTTTTTTAAAGAATCGGGAAATCCATTAGCATTATAAAATATTTTGGACAGTTCATCCGTCTCTAAATAAACATTTTGCAGTGTGTGGTCATACTCACTCCAGTTAATAAAAACGACAAATGAAATAAGTACGGCATACATCATAGTAAAAGAATTAAAAATGAAACCTGCCACATCGTGATTCTCGCGCAGAAATTCCTGAGCGAGTTTGTTTTTAATCAAACGCATACTTAAAACAGCAATACCAAAACCCACAAAGAAAACTATTAAAAGAGAAAGGTACAACGGCATCTGAAGTAAAGCTGACATAATAAAAATTTAATTAAGTTTTATAATATTACTTAAAGAAGACCTGCGCGACCTTATATATTTCCATATCAACCGTTTTGAGTTTACTGATAGCTTTCTTGATAGTAATATCGGTTATTTCGTTCGACTGCAAGGCGCACATTCTGCCAAACTTACCATCTTTTATCATTTCGACTGCATAGACTCCGAGTCTTGTTCCGAGCATTCTGTCGAAAGCGGAAGGAATACCTCCGCGCTGTACATAACCGAGGATTGTCGCCCTTGTATCAAATCCGGTTCGCTTTTCAATCTCTTCCGCGAGGTAATTACTGATACCTCCGAGCCGTTCCCTTCCGAAGCTATCGAGTTTCTTATTCAGGTTTTTTTTCTGTATTTCATCTTCAAGAAATGCTGCACCTTCGGCAACGACAATGATAGAAAACAGCTTTCCGCGTGTATATCGGCTTTTGAGGACTTCCAGAACATCATCAATCTTTATTTTCTTCTCGGGAATAATTACGACATCGGCTCCGCCGGCAATACCTGAATAAAGGGCTATCCATCCTGCATGTCTTCCCATAACTTCGAGAATCATAATTCTGTGATGCGACTCGGCGGTAGTATGAAGTCTATCAATAGCCTCGGTAGCGATTCCAACCGCAGTATCAAAGCCAAAAGAATAGTCCGTTCCATAAATATCATTATCAATTGTTTTCGGGACACCCACAACATTAATTCCGAGTTCAAAAGCTAACTGGGCGATATGCATAGACCCTTCGCCGCCGATTGAAATAATCGCATTAAACTCTTCTTTAGCGATTTTATGTTTCAGAATTTCCGCGCCGTGTTTCTCCTGGAAAGGACTGAATCGCGAAGTTCCGAGTATTGTCCCGCCGCGGCTTATTATACCGGCTACACTGCTCATAGTAAGCGGTTTATAGCTTTCATCAAAAACACCTTTCCAGCCGTTCAGTATTCCTATCATTTCAAACCCATATTTATCGGCTTTTCTGACAATTGCCCTGATTACGGCATTCAATCCGGGACAGTCGCCGCCGCTTGTTAAAACTCCAATTTTCATAATTTTCGATAAAAGTTAAATTTCATTACTAATTTTTGTTCAACTTTTTTTAATGTTTGTTGTTTTCTCGTGATGTTTGACTTCCTTCACGGGCGGGTCGTTAATCAGATATTTAAATTTTTCAATAAAATCTTCCGTGCTCATATTGCCTATTAAGGCGAGACGGGCGACACTCTTCAGCTCTTCAAAATCAGATTTTTCGAGACGAATCATATATTTACGGGCGACCTGATAACTATCAGAATCAACATCCACTTCGCGTGTAGCAATTCTCCCTTTAGCATCAATAATATCATCGAACTTAATGGGGATAAGACGTCCTTTATTAACGGTGACAATCGCGCCCGAATTACCTGTCAGTAAATACCGCACTGCGGCATAACCAAGATCCTGAGTATATTCGCAGTCATAAGGAATCGGTGATGCACAGCGGAGTTCATAACCGATATCTTTATTAACGATGGTAACATTAATACCGCGTTCACGGAGTCTGCGGCGGACTTCATCTTTAGTAATACGTCCGATATCAATTTCAGAAAGGCGTATATGTCCGTGCAAATCCTTTTCGAGATTTACATAAGGATGGCTTTTCAATTCTTCCTGATCTATGCGCGTGATAATACCCTCTGCGAGAACGGCGATACCGTAAGGGCTTCCCTGCGCCATACGTTTGATTATTGAAGCTTCTAGAATATCGCAAATTGTTTCAAAACTCACAGTTCTGTTCCGGAACTCCTCTCCGATAATTGTAAGCGTCGCGCCCGAGGCTTTTCCGATACCTAGTGCAAGATGTCCGGCTTTACGCCCCATAGTGACAACGTAATACCATCTTCTTGTCGTAGCGGCATCAACCATTAGGGACTGCATGATATGAAATCCAAAATCCCTTGCAGTCTGATATCCGAAAGTCGGCATATTCCCGGGAAGCGGAAGGTCATTATCAATTGTTTTAGGGACGTGAGCAACCTGTAACTGCCCTTTAGCGAGCGCATCAATTCTGTAAGCACTTGTAGCCGTATCATCACCGCCGATAGTAACAAGATAATCAACTGAAAGCTGTGTTAAAGCTTTCATTGTAGCATCGAGCATTTCCTTATTTTTCGCCGGATTCACGCGGGAAGTATGGAGAACACTGCCGCCGCTGTAATGAATCCTTGAAACATCTTCAATTTTCAATTCGATAATGTGTGTTGGGTCTCCTTTGCTCAGATATTCAAATCCGTCATAAATTCCGATTACATTAAGTCCGGAGTTAATTGCTTCAATCGTAACTGACCTGATAACACCGTTTATTCCGGGCGCAGGTCCGCCTCCTACAAGGATTGCAAGAGTTTTTTTTCTATAGTGGTCATCTGACATAATACATCAAAGTTTTTTAATTAAACAAAAAAAGAATTGTATAAATATTTACAAGTACATATCACAAATATAACTAATTTCTTCTTAATAATATAATAAAAACAAGTGCTACTGCGTAAATCAGAGCAGATAACAAAAAAAGCAGTGTAAATCCATAGGTCATTGCAAGAATCATAGTTAAAACGGTACCGATAACGGAAAAAAATCCGTTCACAGCCCAGGAAATACCGATATATCTTTTTTCGGATGAATTCATCATCGAAATTCCTGACGGGAACGGTATTCCCATAAAGAAACCAAGGGGAGCGATAATGACAACCGAAATTACTATGCGGGTTATCATAGAAAAGCCTGAAAAAGCGACGAATAATGGGGGAGAAAATAAGCCAATGAGTACAGAAAGCAGAGCAATTATCCCGAAAATCATTAATAAACGATTTTTTTTGTTTTTAAAAATCGAAGCCGAGTAACGACTGCCGAAACCGGAGGCAATGAGCATTGATGAAATTACCGTGAGCATAGTATAGACAGGCTGACCGAGAAACAGAGTGAATTTCTGTATCAGAGATATCTGAAGTATGATATAACCAAGACCAATCAGCGCGAAATAAATCAGGAATTTCTTTTCGAAATTTCCATTCTTTTCCTTTTTGATGAAGAAAGCAGGCATTAAAAGAAATACAACGGAAACGAGAAGAATCTGAACGAGCATAGTTATTAAAGTTGTCTGTGCAACAGGTTTATCTTTCAGTGCGAGGATTGCCTTATCATCCTGAGAAAAAACTTCTTTCATCTTATCAAAAGATAAATCGGCAAAGCCAAAATTATCATCAAAGAACGGTTTATTATCGGTTGCGGGGGTAAGACTTCCGGGAAATTTATCTATTTCAGATTGCAGATTATTTGATTTTATCAGGGTTTTATACAGACCTTCCTGTTCGGTAAGCGGGTCATATTCGATATCGAGACTTAATGAATTTGCCATATCGCGGATTTTCAGGACATCAATCATATCGAAACCATTTTTCTTATACACGATTCCCGCCATAAAACTTTTACCCGTTTCAAAATCATTAGGCGGACGGCGGAAAACGATGATATTACTATCCTGTTTCAAGCCAAGTTCTTTCGACGCAGTTTTAAGGGTTGTAATCAGTTTCGGTACCTGCGTTTCGGGTCGGGAAATATAAATCACACCGCTGTTATCAAGATGTTTCATATATTCTTTGACGGCTTCCTTCGTCATGATATAATTTTCTACCATAGACATCGCGCCGTTTGAAACGGCGGAAGAAGAAATTGTATGCGCGGAAACGATAACATCATATATATTACTGCCGCTGCGTATAACTGAGCGCGCATCGTCGGTGATAATATTTACATTTTTATTGTTTTTGATGAGCGGTCCAGTCCATCCAGCGAGAACATCAGAGATCAAATCATTAAGGATGCCGTTAATCTCGACGCCTGTAATGTTTTTAGCGTTATGATAAAGAGCGGTAAGCACCTCTCCCCCGCCGCCTGAGCCGAGTATGAAGACCTTTCCGGCAGAATCCTTGGTTGCAAAAGCGAGATTAGAGGCATCCGCAGGTTTTGTAGGCGGAGGCAGACGTTTAACATTAGGAATATTTGTTGTTGCATTGCCTTCATCTATAATAGCGAGATAAACATCATATCCGTCGGGTGAAGGTTCCTCTTCCTTCATCACATCAACTTTGGAAAATGTATTCCACGCGGTAAATACGTTCAGGTCGGGACGCTGTGCAATATAGTTAGCATAAATTTTATTCGGCGTAACGCGTATTGGCAGGTTAACATCGCGGTTAATCAGAAATACAAATGTGAGAATAGTAAACGAAAATGACAATAAAGACAAGTGCTTATTGCTTTTATATCCGAAAACTGCACCTGCAAGAAAACCGAATGCGGCGACAAAGACTATCGCACCGTTTCCGCCGAACTGAGGGACAATAACAGCAAAGGCAAAGACAGAAATACCCGCCCCGAGCAGGTCGAAGAAATATAGTTTCGATACCTCTTCTTTAAAACGAGTCAGAAGTATTGAAATAATAAGTCCGGAGAAGAAAAACGGTATCGTTATTAATAAATAATATACCGGTAAAAGCAGAAACTGAATTTTCTGAGTGAGCAGGCTGAACGGATCAACCGGCAGTAAGTTCGAGAGCATAAAGCAAACAATAACACTGACGCCGTATAACAACGAAAGTACGGTGAGCAATTTATCGAGAGGTTTATCGAAGAACTTCGGGAAGAGGGAAAGCACGACTCCGCTGATGCCGATACCGAGCAGTGCGACGCTGATAATCATAAAAGCGAAGTGATACCAGAGCGATACAGAGAGAATGCGCGTCATAGTAAACTCGAGTACCAGCGCGGACATAGCAACAAGGAAAATGCCGGCAAAGTGCGCCGGGCTTATCTTATCGAATGTTGACGGTGAAATTATTTTTTTTGACATATTAATTTAAAAGTTTTTAAGACTTCGCAGGACTTTTTTGTGTAACTTCTTCGCTCTTTGCTCTTATATAAATACTTGTCCTGAATTTATTTCAGGAAAGTTCTTCTCTGCAACTTCTGTGTAATTTCTTTCGCTCTTTGCTCTTATTTCAGAATCAGTCAGCGGCAGTTGTAATTTTAAGCAAAGATTTAAGTAGCGCTTCCATATTCTCGAGTTTTAGCATATTGGAGCCGTCGCTGAGAGCTTTACGCGGGTCAGGGTGTGTTTCTATGAAGAAACCGTCAACACCCACCGCCGCCGCGGCTTTCGCGAGATACGGAATAAACTCGGGATTTCCTCCGCTGACACCTTTTTCCTTTGACGGCATCTGAACGGAATGAGTCGCATCAAAAATAACCGGATATCCGAACTGTTTCATAATAACAAGGCTTCGCATATCAACGACAAGATTATTATACCCGAAAGAAGAGCCGCGCTCTGTCAGCATAATCTTATTATTTCCTGTAGAAGCAACCTTTTCAGCCTGATACTTCATATCCTGGGGTGCGAGGAATTGCCCCTTCTTAATATTGATAATTTTTCCCGTGTCGCCTGCCGTTTCGAGCAAGCCTGTCTGGCGGCAGAGGAAAGCGGGAATCTGAAGAATATCGGCAACGTTAGAGACAATTACCGCCTGAATCTCAGTATGAACGTCGGTAAGAACGGGCACTCCGAATTCGTGTTTAACGTCTTCGAGAATTTTCAAAGCCTTTTCGAATCCGATTCCGCGAAAAGACTTGCCTGAGGTACGGTTAGCTTTAATGTAAGAAGCTTTAAAGACAAAAGGAATGCGGAGTCTATCAGTGATTTTTTTAAGTGCTTCGCAGGTCTTAAAAACTACAGACCTGCTTTCCACGACGCACGGTCCGGCGATGAGAAGGAAATTATTCAGGTTTTTTAAACCGAGTTCTTTTTTTAAATATTCCGGCAGTTTCATTTATTAATATAAAAGTTTAGTTTTTCTTTTAATTCTGTTTTTGTATAAGCAGATTTTGTATATATGCCTTTAGCTGTACGCTGTCGCAGAGCTTCGTAAACGGTTACGGCAACGGAGACCGATACATTCAGCGACTGAACCATGCCATGCATAGGAATCAGGAAATTTTTATGCGCAAGAGCTTTTACTTCATCGGATACTCCGCGGTGTTCATTGCCGAAGACGAGGGCGGTGCGTTTTGTGAGGTCAAGTTCATAGAGCGAAGAATTTATTTTATCTTCGACCATGTGCGTAGAGTAAATTCTGAATTTCTCTTTTTTGAGAGCGTTGAAGCACTCGGCTGCGGAACGGAATTTAATTACTTCGACCCATTTCTTAGCACTGGCAGAAGACACACGGCTGACCTTGGGAAATTTCTCGTCATTATAGATAAGAAAAACGCGGTCAATACCGACGGCATCGGCAGTACGCAGGACAGCGCTGACATTATGCGGGTCGTGAACGTTCTCGAGTACGATAGTAAGATATTTCTGGCGTTTTGAGACGACAGATTGAAATTTTTTTAATCTTTGTCCGGTCATATAGTAAAAATTACTCAAATATAAATAAAAGAGTAAGAGGAAAAAGGGGGGAAAAGCTTGTCCTGAATTTATTTCAGGAATTATGCCGCAGATTATCACAGATTAAGAGCCAGGAACTTTTAATACCAATTTACACGAATGACACTAAGGGTGCCCCTGACGAAATAAAGTGAGGGTGATTATTTCAGACCTAATAAATTAAAAAAGAAAAGATTAAATTGCAGATAAACAATTATTCTTTTTAAATGAAAAAGCATATCTATTACTTATTAATTCTGATAACTGTGACAGGGCTAACATCCTGCGCAAAAGAACAGCCTAAAGCCATATATAAAGAGGCGGACGGCAAAACGGAGCATTATGTAATAATAAATTCCATATTCAAATCAGGCGGCGGAAATAAGGCCGTATGGACAAAGGTAGTTACGCATGACGCGAAGGATGTCAAAACCGGCAAGCAATACGAATCACACAAAATAAAATACGAGCTATATTGCGGTGACCATAAATTCAAAAAGATAAGAGAGATAATAAACTATACAGACGGAACGACATCGGACGTGGATTTCGGATACAGAACAACCGTAGATACAATTCTTGCGGGCACGCTGACGGACAAGTTATACGAAATCGTATGTGAAGGAAAAAAACCGGAATAATTTTATTTGATTAATAAAAGTTTTTTTGTTTCGACATAATTTCCGGAACTCAACTGATAGAAATAGACTCCGCTGGGGAGTCGTGAGGCGTTGAATATTGCCTCATAAGTGCCGGCGGATTGCTTTTCATTTACGAGTGTTTGAATTTCCCTGCCGAGTGCGTTGAAGATAATCAGTTTAACAAAACCGTTCCCTGGTATATCATATCTTATTTTTGTTGTAGGATTAAACGGATTCGGGAAGTTCTGATGTAAAAAATATACTGACGGAACGAGTCCGGAGATCTGTTTTATTCCTATTATTTCCGAATAAGAGCGACGCCAGACTGAGCTGCCGTATGTTCCCGCGAAGACGAAATTATTTGCGATTAATAATGCGTAAACTGTCGGTATGATACTAAATCCCTGATTTTTTTTAAACCAGTATGCTCCATTATTTGTGGAGATATATATGCCGCTGTCCCTTGTCCCTGCAATGACATTATTTCCGGATACAGCAACCGAAAAAACTGTCATATTATTCAAGGCTGTTTGAGACCAGGTCACACCGTTATCCGCGGAGAAATAGACACCGCTGAATGCTGTCCCTGCGAATATATTATTTCCTGTTGCCGAAAGGGAAAACACTGATTTATTATTCAAAGCAGTCTGAGACCATGTCAATCCGATATCAGTGGAGAGATAGACTCCATTGTTTGCTGTTCCGGCATAACTATTATTTCCGCTAACGGCAAGTGCGTAAACAGTTTTATTATTCAACGCTGTCTGATTCCAATTCACCCCATTATTTTGGGAAAGGTAAACACCGTTTATCTCAGTCCCTGCAAATATATAACTTCCGCCGGCGGCAAGGGAACCAACCTTTTGATTATTCAGAGAGGTCTGAGTCCAGTTTACGCCATTATTTTGGGAAAGATAAACACCGCTTAACTCTGTACCGGCGAAAACATTACTTCCGCTGACAGAAAGTGAAAGCACCCATGGAATGCTCAAAGAAGTCTGAGCCCAGTTTGTGCCATTATTAGTGGATAGATAAACGCCGCCATAATATATTCCAGTAAAAATATTATTACCGCTTACCGCAAGTGCATTGGCAGTTCCTCCGTAAATCGCTTCGCACTGCACCCACTGCGCTTTGCAATTATCCGTGTTAATTGTTAAATGTAAAATCAGAACAAATGTAAAAGTGAAAGTGAAAATTAATTTTCTCATTTTAGTAATATTAATTTTTTTGTTTCGGTAAAATTACCGGATGTTAATCTGTAGAAATACACTCCGCTATTTAAATCTGAGGCGTTGAACAATACTTCATATTCTCCTGCTGTTTGTTTTTCACTTACAAGGGTTTTCACTTCCCTTCCGAGAACATCATATATTTTCAGACTAACGAAAGAATTTTCTGCTATACTGTACGGTATTCTCGTAACGGGATTAAAAGGATTGGGATAATTCTGAGAAAGTCCAAACTTCATCGGAATATTATTCCCGTTAACCGAAACAGTATTTTTCAGCTGGAAAATCATACACCAGTTTATTAGCGAGCCTGTATTGCCGGCTTTTGAATCAAAAATACGGAGTACCCAGGGACCGGAAGCAGGTTGATTGTTAAAATAGCTTAATGGATACTGAGGCTTATAGCTTCCAGTAAACGGCGGAGTTCCCTGAGTTATGGATATTGATGCGCTGTCATCGAAAGTTGTATTGATATAATTCGCTCCGCCCGAACCATTTCCCTGGCTGAGATTAATCTGTCCGTTCGGACCTCGTAGTTGTATAATTATATCTCCGTCATTAGGGTGATTTATTGTCAGGTTCACTTTTATTTTATTAACAAGTTTAGTACTCTGATTTACCGGAATTGTATCGTACGTAAATTGCAAATCATTAATTGGTTTCGGAAGCGTATTTGAACATTGGTTGTAATCCAGATAAATATCATACCTGAATGTATTCTGAGGGGGTGTTGTACCGGGCGGATTTATACCGTTTCCGCCTTGCGGAAATGTAATACAAGCACTTCCCGCGGAATCCTGAACTGCAAAATAGTAGGTGACCGAAGTTCCGGGCGATTGACCCGGAATAATAAATTTCAAGGTATCATTGCCGGAATATGATGCGTTTAAAATGACATAGCTACCGTTATTCGTTTTATAATATACTCTCGGAATATTTGCTTCCATTCCCAATTTTACCGGGCTTTGTACCTTAAAGATCAGAACTTTGGCTGAGGTGTCATATCCTGAATTCGCAGGTTTATGAAGCACACTGATATATCTATCCGTTCCCCATGAAGCCAGAGCTATAATTGAAGCTTTAACAATATTTGTCAGATATGATAATTTAAGTTTATCGTAGGTTTCCTGCTGTGTATGGTAATAATAATTGAAAGTCCGTTCGATGGCAAACAATGCTTTATATCCCTTCTGCCAGAACGGGAGGTGATCGCTTGCTGTAGTTTCCGAAATGGTTTCAACAGGTAAAACCGGAACCTGATAGATATAAGATGCTGAGATAAAACCCGAAGATAAACTAACAGAAGCGTTATTTGTGTATAAATTATAAATGTTCAAACTGTTGGGATCGAAACCAATCATATCGAGGTTTAATACTCCCATTATCGAATCTCCGTTCGCATAAGCGGAATCAACATAAGCATAACTGCCAATCATCCAGTCTTCTTCTTCGTCGAAAGCAATAAATTTAACTGTATAGTCCATATTAAAGTTTGAAAGAAGTCTTGCCGCTTCCAGGACACTGCAAATTCCGGAAGCATTATCGTCAGCTCCGGGGATAGTATCCGTTGAGTTATTACTGTAATTATCATAATGAGCACAAACAATATATTGTTTATTAGGATATTTTATCCCTGTCTTTGTTGCGATAACATTAACACAGGTCGAATTATTTACCTGATACCTTGCATTTATTCCGAAACTGATAAATTTTTCGAAAATATATTGCGCGGCAACAGGATTAAAAGGGGAATTAGTTTTTCGCGAGATTATTCTCACAGGATTTCCGCCGACGGTCGTAACGGTATCACCGCTCAGTTCACGGTCATATTTAGATATCACCTGCGAAGACACAAGATTTTTTATTGAATCAATTTTCGGATAGAACAAATTCTGAGAATTCGCCGAACTGACAAAAGCGAAAATACAGACAAGAAAGAGTATTCTTTTTTGCATCTCTGATTCCTCCGGGGAGATAATTACAAATCCACTGAATTGCCGAAATGTATTCAGAAATTCTGAAATAATCAATACTGATTATATTTTATGTTACTTTCTTTTGCTTGAAGAGCAAGAAAAAAAACAATAAGAAATATAAAAACGGCAATGAAATTGCAATAAATGTAGTGTTGCAACTATAGAATTTGTTTTAGGAAATTTATTAATACTTCAAAATTCAGTCATTTTCGCAGATTTCGGTCTGGCACGGGAATTGCAATAGAATATGCTAAGAGCAATAAATAAAAAATTTATAAACAAATAAAAAACAAAAATAGAAAGGTAACAAAAAATGAAAAAATTAGTCTTAGCAATCGTAACACTCGTCGTCTTAGTCTTAACACAAGACGTATTTTCACAGCAAGTCCCTGTAACAGATAATATAAACGCCAAAGGCACGGTAATCACGCACATTTCGGTCACTGCAAAAAGAGACCTTGATTTTGGTACAGACATCGTTCCGGGTGTAGCCAAAACAGTTGATAAATCAGCCACGACCTCCGGTAAGTTTACGCTTGCAGGACAAATCAGCAGACAAATTGCAATAACATTCACGCTTCCGACAAATCTTTCAAGCGGAACGAACTTAATGCCTATTACTTTCACGACAACCGACGCAGGATACATAAATACCGGAACCACAATGACAGCTTTTAATCCTGCAGTAGTTCAGAACGCTTCGTTCAGCGCCACAGGAACAATGGATGTTTATCTCGGCGGAAAAGTAACGCCAACTGCGGGTCAGGTATCCGGACTATACACAGCGCCTGTAACAATCAGCTTAGTTTATACAACCAACTAAAACACGAACAAAAACCATAACTATCTCCTTTAGGGGGGCTGACTTGACTGGTCAGCCCCCTTTTTTTTATATATGGGCTTTATTAACAATGCGTTCTATTAACATTAAACCCCTTCGGGGTTTCGGAACAATTTTGTCATTGGCACTATTAACATTAAACTCATACTGGATTTAAGAACAGAAAACCCACAGATACACGGATTTTCAATATACGGATACTATAATATCTTCACTATAAATATAGTGTTTGCACTATGAATACTTTTAAGTTTGGAAATGAAAAAGCTGGAATGCGTTCAATTTTCGCATATTTCAGTTTGGCACGGGAATTGTAATAGAATATGCTAAAAGCAATAAACAAAAACAAAAACAAAATTAAAAACAAAAAATAGAAAGGTAACAAAAAATGAAAAAATTAGTCTTAGCAATCGTAACACTCGTCGTCTTAGTCTTAACACAAGACGTATTTTCACAGCAAGTCCCTGTAACAGATAATATAAACGCCAAAGGC
>Ga0247841_10005246_pt1 | contig 21219 bp, 29 predicted proteins | sample LaCruzMarch2015__2_FD_192410 | JGI IMG/M metagenome (GOLD analysis project Ga0247841, IMG submission 192410) | Freshwater microbial communities from meromictic Lake La Cruz, Castile-La Mancha, Spain - LaCruzMarch2015_18m | ecosystem: Environmental > Aquatic > Freshwater > Lake | place: Spain... | reverse complement strand
AAGGCTTTTTTGGCATGTATGTAAAAATGAATAGTTTAAAAAATAAATCAAAAATATGTCCGAACAACAAGAAAAAATGACAATGATATTAAGAAATTTTATAGATGAAATTTCAAGGGATTTTAATCTCAATGAAGATCAAAAAAAACATTTAAAAGATATAGCAATTAAAGACACAAACAAATTATACAATCTTGAATAAAATTTTTTATAATAAAATTTATTCTTATATTTGTAAAATACACCAATTAAAAACTGATGTATAAAAATAATTTATTTATGAATAAAAAAGATAAAGCGAAAACAGAAAACATTAACAATCAGATCAGATCAGAAACTGTAAGGTTGGTATTGGATGGAAAACAACCTTATATAATTTCAACAAAAGATGCATTATTATTGGCGAAAGAACAAAATTTAGATCTAATCGAAATTTCATCAAATGCAAATCCACCAGTTGCTAAAATAATGGATTATAATAAGTTCCTTTATGAAAAAAAACAAAAGGATAAAGAAAATCAAAAAAACAACAAAAAAACAAAATTAAAAGAAATTCGTATGACATATAATACGGGTGAACACGATTTTAATTTCAAATTAAATCATGCAGTTAATTTTTTAAAAAACGGTGATAAAGTCAAAGCATTTATATTTTTTTCCGGTAGGGAAATTAATTTTAGACCCATTGGGGAATTATTACTTCTTAAATTTATTGATAATCTTAAAAATTATGGTAAAATTGATAGTATGCCAAAACAAGATGGTCCCAGACTTTGGGTAATCGTTTCACCCAAAACTAAATAATTTTTTTTATTTAATTATAATCCTTATCTTTACAATCTTAATTTAATTTTAATTTTACAAAAATGAAAAAAATGAAAAAAATGAATAGAAGATTGTTAATTTATTTCTTACAAATAAAAAAAACACTTTTTGTTATTAGTAATGATCATCATAATCTTACTTCAAAATTTGAAGTAACAGATGATAATATTAGATCATTATCTTATGCAGAATTAAAGGCAATTAAAATAATTCAAAGTTGTATATATTCTGAACAATTAGATGTTGCTAGGAAATATGTAGATTTACTTTATCAATTATATCCGTTTTCTACAATTATAAATAGATTACGAATACTAGATATTGAAGATTTAAGACTAGGTAACACAAAATTAAACGTAGAACCATTACCATACTCTAAATCTGGTAATGATGAAAATCATATTATCCATATTGATTTATCAAAAAAATCAGATATTAAATCAGTAAATACTTACTTATCCTTTTTTAAAAATTATGATTATGAAATTAAATAAAATATTATTAACTATCGTCTTTCTTGGTTTGTTTCAATTATCGTATTCACAAACATATATTCCATGTGATTACAAAGAATTTTTCAAATGTGAAAAAAAACAAACCGATTGCAATTTTAACGTCTATTATAAAATGAGTATTGGTAGATTAGATTTTATGGTAGAAACACCAGATACAAAAATAAATGGTGAATATAAAATATTTATATTTAACAATTTGGGTGAAAAATTCTTGGAAAAGGATATTCCACCTGATTCATTTTATCAAAATTTACCACCCGGAATTTATTCGATCAAAATAGTGAATAAAGTCACAAATTTTTCCAGAATTATTAAAATAACATGAATTACCACTACACTAAAGATGTAGTGGTTTCCATCCAACGACACTAAAGATGTCGTGGATTTCTTTTGAAATTCTTTTTAAACTTTTATTAAAGAGTTCATATTTTCATATAGTTTCTTTGGCGTTGATTTTTCATCCAATTTAACTATTTTTAAATTTCTCTTTAATCTTTCTTTCATCGAATCATCCATACTATTATCTTTGATTCTTTTATGATATTTTATTATACCCAACAAATTACTTTCAAAAATAGAACTATCAAAATCTATTGTTCCGGGGTAAGTTGATTTATAAAGACCATAAATAGTTCCGATACCAGCTTCACCAATTCCACGATTACCCTGAATATAAATGGATTTGATATTATCCTTACCGTGACCCATCACTTTTTTAAATAATTCAAATTCACTGTTTATTTCTACAATTCTTTTACCATGAGTGAAACTATCAAAAAATTGCAAAAATTCCATATCATTATTTGTTTGAAAAATATTCTCTTCATAATTTTGGTCAATATAACTTAAAAAGTTTTTATACTGTTCTGGAACAAATACCTTTTCATCATTGTACTTAAAATTGTACATCATATTGATATATTTAAAATTTAATCCATCATAGTGAATTTTTTGATATATATCACTATCAGATGAAACAATCAATACTGATTTGCCTTTTTCATTTGATTTTTGTGTAACAAAAGAAATCAAATCATCACCTTCCATATCATTTACTTGACATAATTCTACTGTTTTTTTATTTGAAACAAAATCTTTTAGTTTTCTATATTCATCATAAACGAATTTCCAATCAATCAAATCATCCTTTTTTCTAGTACCTTTAAGTTCTGGAAAATATTCTTTTCGCCAGTTCGTAGAACTATCTGAAATAAAAAATGTTTTATTGAAATTAAATAATCTGGACAATACATTAAAGTCCCTTTCTAATGTGTTGTATAAATCAGAATAAAGGATTTTATTCTTAAATAAAATTTGTATATTCTTCTGTAACAGAAAGTTACCATCAATTACAAGTGATAAATTTACCATGCATAAACTTTTTTCTTAATATACGAATATATAAGAAAAAAGTTTTAAAAATACATCATTAATTAATCAAAAAGTGGACAATCATCATCAGAAAGAATCCATTCTAATTTCAATCGTCTTTCTTCATTAATCATGTAAGGGAGGATATCTTCATAATCTTTCACCATCCATGAATTTTTACAAACAATATTACCATCAACTTCCATTGGATATAATTTATTATCCGGTACTTTGTAAGAAAGTACACCATTCTTTGAAGTTTTTGATGTCATTTCACTGCAACAAAAAATAGATCCGATGGGATATTCTTCTCGAATACTATGTGAACAAGATACGTTACTGGTTACATCCATATTTTCACCACGTAATTTTTGTCCACCCAAAACACGGACACGGATTTTCTTATCCTTTTTCCTGTTACCATCAGTTTTTTCGTAACAAGTCTTAACATAAAAATAAGTACCATTCATAATTAGATATTTATATATTCAATACGAACTAAATCTACATAATTAATTACATCAATTTTTATTCCATCTTTATCAAGGAGTTGTAGAACACCATGTTCAAGGATGGGTGAAGAATTAATTATATGATGACATTCTATGACACCATGTACTAGAGTAAAAACTTTTAGTTGATTCATATTTAAGATTTATAAAACAAAATTACGAATTAGTATTGAAATAAAAAAATTAATATATAAATTAATGAAAACTTTTGAACAATTTGTAAATGATATAAATAAATTTTTATAAAAAATGAAAACCTTTGAACAATTTGTAAATCAAAAAGATGATGATCAAGAATATATTAAATGTTGTAAATCTGTAATTAAAATGATACGTGGGAAAGTCGATTTGGAAACCGTCAAATCATTCAAATATTTTAAATTACCAAATGTACCGAAAGAATATCAAAAATATCAAGAAGAAGTTAATTTCTTATTAAAATTAGGAAAGATAAATATTGGTGATAAAGTTCTAGATGTAAATCAAATGAAAAATATTTATTGTATAATAATTCCAAAAAAATATTGGTGGAAGGGAGAAAGACCATCTAGTGAAACAGAATCAGATCCAAGTGGAAAACTCATAAAAATTTCTGAATATAACATTGAAAATAATGACAATTATGCGTGGTTAGTTCACGAAATAGTACATAGTTTAATTAATATAAATAATATAAATAAAGGGGACGAGAAATTTTACAAAGATATAAAAGGTGATACTTATCCAAATAACTGTGATGAAAGATATACTTTTGGATATGAAATTATATATTTAAAATCAAAGGGAATGACTGATGATGAAATATTAGAACTTTTTAAAAAAGGATCTGAAAGTTATAATAGTGTTGATGGGGTAGATTTTTTTAAAAGACTTTTACAAGAAATAAATTAGATATTATTTTCTACCATAATTTGAAATGATTTTTTCATTGATGGACTATCATTTTCAATCCAAGTTTTTATTAATTTTATGCTTTCCAAATCTTTATCGATAAGTAATTTTTGAAGTAATAAAAATAATCTTTTGTTTCTTTCCTTTTCTCTCATTAAATCATGTATGTTACTTTATCAAATCTTGGAATTGTTTGTCCACTGATATTTACATCATATGAATAAAAAATAGTAATAGAATTTAATTTTTCTATTTTGACAGTATCACCACCATCTTCGGTAATTAGATTATCAGATTCATAATGTAAATCGATTCCGGGATATTCACCAATTACACTTTGTAAATCCATTTTTATTTGACTAATATCCAGATTATCTTCATTTAAATCATAACGACTTGAAAAATAATTATTAATTTGAATTCTTTTAAAATTTGCAATTTCATCTAACATTTTTAAAAAATTGTTTGTTGTATATATTAAAATAAATAGGTTTAGTTTATGGTATTCTCAATTTGTTTCATAATTGATATTAACAATTTATTTTTATTAATTGGTTTTGATAAAAAATCATCAGAACCCATTTTAAATGCCTTATCACGAAATTCAGTAGAAGCATAAGCAGATTGTATAATAATTTTTATATTATTTTTATATTTTTTTATTTCTTTTAATACATCGTATCCACTGATATTTTCTAATCCTAAATCTAACAAAACAATATCAATTTTATTTTTTTTAATAATATTTAAAACTGAATCTACACTTTCACCATAATCAGAAAAAATAATAGATTTAGTTGATCTCAAATAACCTTTTAATATTTTCTGAACATCTGAATTATCATCAACAATTAAAATTTTCTTATCCGATAAATCAATATCAATTGTATCATTTTGTTTTTTATTATTAACAAAAGATTCATTTTTTGAAACAAATGGGGCAATTAAATAAAATTCACTTCCTTTTCCAAATTCAGATTCAAATAATATATCACCAAAATCCATTAAATTGTTCAATGAATTAGATATTGCCAATCCTAAACCTGTTCCTTTTGTTTTTTTTCCGGGTTGATTAATTTGAAAAAACCTACTAAAAATAGAACTTTGGTCATCTTTACTAATCCCAATACCTGTATCTTTTACATATATTTTAAGTTTATTATCATTTAAAATTTTATATCCAAATTTTATATAACCCTTATTTGTAAATTTAATAGAATTATTCAATAAATTCATTAAAATTTGTTTTAATCTATATTTATCTGCTAATAAAAAAACATTATTATTCAAATCAATATCAATATTTAATTTCACTTTTGAATTTTTAATTTCTTTTAAATATTGTATATTTATTTCACTCAAAAATTTATTTAAATCTATTTCCGATTTTTGAATTTTTAATATATCAGAATCAATTTTTGAAATATCAATAATATCATCAACCAGATTTGTTAAAATTTCACCATTTTTAATTATTACATCCAAATTTTCTATTTTTTCCTCTTTAGATATATTGTTTTCTTTTAACAATTCAGAAAATCCAATTATACTGTTTATTGGTGTTCTTAAATCATGACTCATGTTAGATAAAAATGTCATTTTCATTTGATCTGATTTTTCTGCTCTTTCTTTTGCAATTAAAAGATCATTTTCTGCCTTTTTTCTCATTATAGTTACACCAATCATTTCACCAACACCCTCAAAAAATTCAATCATTTTATCAGTAAATACATTTTTTTTCACATCATTAAGTTGTAAAATTCCAATAATATTATCATTTCCCCTAATTGGAATAATTGCAATTGAAATAAATCCTTGATGGAGACATTTATTTCTTGGATGATATATTGAATCAAACTTTCCATTATTTGTCCACACACTCCCACCATTTGTAAATAATTTATTTATTTTTCCAGAAATAACTAAACCACAAGTACATTCTAAAAGAACAATACCATTTTTATCTTTACACAAATCACCATATTTATCTTTTGAAATGATACTATTTTCTGTAAAAATAAAATTATCAGAAAAACCACTTTGAACAAAATATGGAAAATCATCTCCGTTTTTTAATCGAATTCCAACAGCTGAAAAATTCATTTTTTGTTTTATCAAATTCATAACGCCAATAATAGTATCTTTTAAATTATTATCACTATTAAGAATACTCAATATTTCATTCGAAAGGATTCTAAATTTTTTCTCCTTTACATGTTCTGTGGTATCCCTAATATTACATTGAATTACCTTAGAATCATTCACTAAATATACATTACTAATAAATTCAACATTAATTTTTATACCATTATATGTTTCAAGTGGCATATCTTCATATCGAATATATTCTTTATTTTGTAATTCTAAAAAATTTTCTTTATTTGAAATTATATCTTTAAAAAAACCAATCTCCCAAATTGATTTTTCTAAAAAATTTTCTTTCGAATATCCAAGCATATCAATCAAAAATGGGTTCACATCTATTATTTTTCCGGTATCTGCATCTAGTATAAGAATCCCGTCTTTCGATGATTCAAACAAGCGACGATATTTATTTTCTGAAATATTCAATAATTCTTCGGACATTTTTAAATCGGTAATATCTTGTACCGTCCCCCTTAATATATCACCATCACGTATTGCTAATTCGTGAACATATCGAATATTACCATCGTGTTTAATAATTCTATGTATTACATCATGTAATTTGGTTTGTTCTGATAATTTTTCACTTTCTAAAACTTTTTCCATATCATCTGGGTGTACAAATTTGTGAAATAATTTTACATCTAATTTAAAATTATAATCCAAACCAAAAATATCATATATTATATTCGACCAGTATAATTCTTTCGTTTTTAAATTTGCTTCCCAATTACCAATTTTTGCGATTTTTTGAGCCTCTTCCAATCGTTCTCTATTATATTTTAACGTTTCTTCTATTAATATATAATTAGTAATATCAATCATTGTTCCCTCATTATAAATAACAGAACCGTCAAAATCTTTTATTTGTTGAATATCAATTGAAACCCATATTATTTGACCATTTCTTCTAATACCTTTTGTTATAAATTTTTCAACTTTTCCATATCTTTCCAAATTATTAATCAATTCATCCCTATCTTCTTTATTATAATAAAAATTTATACTTTTATGATTTTTCAATTCATCGACTTCATATCCTAATATTTTACCGAACGCTGAATTGACCGTTTTAAAAATCCCATCTTTAATTTGAAAAATTCCAACATTAATATTTTCGAAAATATTATAATAATTTTTTTCCAATAAAACAATATCCGTAATATCTGAAAAAATTGTTATAAAACCAATATCACCCCAAGGTGAAACTGATATATTAAAATGGTTTTTTGTTTTAGGATAATAAAATTGGAATTTTGATGATTTTTTATTAATTACAACATCTGAATATTCTTTTAAAGCAAGAACATCACCATATACAACACTAGACAATTTCCCTTTAACATCATCTTTGTTCAAATCCAATATGTCTTCATACGATTTATTAATATATAATATTAAATAATCAATTGGATTTTTGTTTTCATCGAATATTAATTCATATATTCCAACACCTTCTATCATATTTTCGAATAATTCAAAATAATATTCAATTTTTTTCATTCCATCTTTTTATTTTTTTGGGTTCACTCTTTAAATATATATAAAAATAAAAAACCAAAATGAATATAGTCGGAATTGATATAAGTATAAATAGTACCGGAATATCAATATATAAAAATAATGAAATTACACTTTTCAACTTTACCACAATGAAAAAAAATTATTGCTGGATTAAAAAAACATTAGAACATATCGATTTCGAATTTATCAATTATTCATATAGTGACGTTGAAAATTACTCCGAAAGAGAAATAATTAAACTTCGTGAATATGATAAAGTTTCAGATGTTATATTTAATAAAATTTATCAAAATATCGATAAAACACAAAAAACATACGTTGCGATTGAAGGATATAATTTTGGATTCAATCAACAAAGTAATAGTATAATTGATATTGTAACACTCAGCACTTTAATTCGAAAAAAATTACTCGATGGTATTCCAAATTTAGAACAAATATTTATTTGGTCACCTAAAACTATCAAATCAAAACTGTGTGAAAAGATCTACGGAACTACCACAATTGAAAAAATAAATAAAAAAGGTATTAAAAAAATTACAACCACTATAAATCAAAGTCCAGATGGTGTCACTGGTGGTAATTTTAGTAAACATGATATAATGAAAGCTATTATAGATTTAAATATCGATACTAAATTAACAAAATTCTTAGAAAAATATAAAGATGAATTATTAAAGATGAAAAATATTCCTTGTCCATTTAGTGATGTTTTAGATTCCATTTCGATATTGATTTTACTAAAAGATTTAATTTATCAGTAATATTTTGTTTTATCTTTTTGATGAGATAATTCAAACCATTTGTTTTTATGAATAACATCATTGGCACCACCATATTTTTTTTTAAATTCTTTTTTGCTTTTACATTCTAAAGCAGCTTCTTTACATTTTTCATATGTCCAATATCCTTTTGGTTTTATTATTTCAATCATATGATTACAAATATCTTTAAACCATTTATTTTTTAAAGCTTTATCATAAGCACTTGGATTTTTTAATTTAAAATCATTTCTAGTTTTACAACCCAAAGCAGCTTCTTTACATCTTTCATATGTCCAATAACCATTTGGCTTTTGTAAATTATTAATAAGATGATTCATTAGTTCGTACCATTTATGATCTAAAATAACACGATAAGCTGATGATGAATTTATTTTAAAATCTTTTTGAGTTTTATATTTTAAAGACTCGTCTTTACATTTTTCATATGTCCATTTTTTTATATTACCACCCAATCCACCACCTTTTATTTTATTTAAAATAATCCACCCATTTTTTCGATATATTTCAATATAATCATTTTCCAATTTTCCAATTATATCAATTGGTAAATAATCTGTTAATTGTTTACATAACCCGATGAATTTTTTTAAATGAATATAAACTGGATCTTTATTTATTGTTTCATGTTCACTAATTCTTTTATTGTAATTATAAGTAATACCAATATATGCTGAATGATCTTCAAATTCCCAGACATATACACATCTTTTATATAAACTTCCAAGTTTGAGCATGTGTGAACAAATTGAATCTAACCAACCCCTTTCATATGCTGCCGAATGTGCCGATGGTGAATTTATATCAAAATCTTTTTTAGTTTCATATTTTAAAGCTTCGTCTTGGCATTTTTCGTAGGTCCAATATCCACGTGATTTTATCTTTTTTGTATTAGGAAAAAATTTATCTAACCATTTATTTTTAAGACTCACATTATAAGCTGATGTGGAATTTATTCTAAATTTATTTCTGGTTTCATATTTTAAAGCTTCGTTTTGACATTTTTCGTAGGTCCAATATCCACGTGATTTTACCTTTTTTGTATTAGGAAAAAATTCATCCAACCATTTATTTTTAAGACTTACATTATATGCTAATGAAGAATTTATATTAAAATTTAATTTATTTTTATATTTTAAAGATTCACTTTTACATCGTTCGTATATCCAATAACCATATAATCTCACTCTCGTCATATTAGAACAAAAATCTTCCAACCAACCATTTCTTCGTGATGCATAATAAGCACTTTTTGAATTTTTTCTAAAATCACTTTCTTTAGTATATTTTAAAGATTCTTCTTTACATTTATTATAAGTCCAATATCGTTTAAACTTCATACAATTAATAAATTTTTTATTAAATCACTTTCTTTCATATTTTTATAAATAAGATATTCAATATATTTAGATTTATTTTCAAAATTATTTTCTAAAAATTCAAGCGACTTTGGACTTAGGCTTAAAACCATTTTTCTTTTTGTTGTTTCTTTTTTCATTTAAACTGTTTTTTATCTGTATATATTAAAGTTAAATGGTCATATTTTTTTATTTTGAAACAAAACTTAAATTCATTAATATATAAACATAAAAAATTGTTATGATAGGAAGGCCTAAAATAAAAAATAAAAAAAAATCAATATCACTTTCGATAAATATTGAACTTGATGAAATTTTTGAAAATTTTGTTAAAGATAAAAAAATAACAAAATCAGAATATGTTGAATATTTACTTCAAAAAGAAATGAATAAAAATATTTAATATATAATACTATGAACTTATATGATACATATAATAATATGTCTGATGTCTCTTTCGTACCCAAATATAATTGGGTGTTAAACGAAAAAAACATAATAAAGGAATCCCAAATGAAAAACGATTTGGTTCCCGGATTTCCTATAAATAAATTACTCAAATTCACACCACAAATGGATAGTAAATTGGAACCCTTACTTATAAAGGCAATAAAATACGGTATGGCATTAACAATTTCATACAGGGGTGATAAGGATAAATGGCGTGGGGGTCGTATTAGAACAATTTATCCGATGACATTAGGTATGAACCAAAATACCGGAAATAAATTATTAAGAACTTTTCATGTCGAAGGATGGTCGGTACATAAGAAAAAAGAGGTGAATGATGAGTGGAGATTGATGAAAACTGCAAACATCCTTAGTTTGATGTTTACTGGAAATTTTTATCGTATGCCTCCAAGTGGTTATCGACTCAATGACCGTGTAATGACCGAAAGATTGATATGTCAAGCCGATTTCAGTACAATTAGAAGAAATCAACAATCGTTAATTAACGAAGGAAAAATAGAACAAGTTGTTGAAAAACAAGATAAAAAACTTTTAGCACTTAATTCAAATAATTTATTAGATTTAAAAAAACCATTTGAGTGGTTTGATAAAAAAGATTTAGAAAAAATTGAAATAACCATTCTTAAATCAATTTTTTCTAAATCGGAAAATAATTATATTGCAATTAATGGTGTAAGAGGAATAAAAAATCACAGAGTAAAAGTATTTACAAAAGAAAGTGGTGGTTCTAGAGAATTGGGAAATTATATGGTTGTTAGATATTTGATTAAAAGTCCAAACAATCAAACGAATTTAGTAGAAACAAGTGTTCAAGCACAGGATCAAGTCGAAAGACCTTGTTTCATGGTAGATGGTAAATCAGAGTTTCCACTATTTACATTTGTTCCAAAATCAGGTGAAGGATATATTGAATAAACTTTTTTTATTTGAATATATAGAATAATATATGAAATTCACGGAATATTTAAGAGAAGTTTTAAACACTAAAACTTACAAATGGATTAAATCTGAATTTTTGTTTAGAAAAACAGCACATTTCAAAACAAAATCCAATAAAGATTATTATTTATGTATAGATGAAATATCATCAAATGTCTTTAATATACATTTTTATTATGAAAAAGACGGTTCGAAAATAATAAAATTGATAAATGATGAATCGGGTGATGTGTTTGAAATATTAGGTAATATTAAAAATGCAGTTTCTGATTTTATAAGTAATAATGAATATATAGAATTTATTGGTTTTTCATCTTTCGAAGATGAAAGACACGATCTATATTTGATGTTTTTAAAACACATATCATCAAAAAAATTCACTTCTTATTGGAAAAAAATTAGTAAAAATTATTATTATTTTGTATCATCAAGAGATGTTTCAAATATTATTACTAGAAAATATGAAGATGAATTTATAAAATATGACAAAAAGAATAAATATTATTAGAATAAACTTTTATTTAATACAAATAACTTTAAATGTTCTCTGAATGTATTCTTCTCCCGGTTCAGCATCTGTACCCCATTCGGTGATAGTTTTATCAAATTCACCCAATTCAATATCATCACTAAAATTTTTATCTATTTTTGGTAATTCGTCTAATGTATATCTACAAGAATCACCATGTCCAGTTAAATCCTTTAATACGAAAACTTTACTTTCATTTATAAATTCTTTATAAGTTTTCATTTCATCACACCATTTAAAATTTCAAGGAAATCATATTTTGTTGTTGGTTTACGAAATTTATATTCCACATTTTTCAATAAATCCAAATCATAATTCCATTCGTCTGCAGTAATCAATAAAATTTTTGTTTTGTATTTTTTCTTAATAATATTGAATAATTTTATTCCTGACATATCAGGCATAAATAAATCAATAATAACCAAATCATATTTATTATTTTGTAGTTTTCTTAAACAAGAATGTGGGTCACTAACAATATCAAATTCATATATCGAATCACCCAACCATCTTTTTAATAAGTATTGAAATTCTATATTATCATCTACAATTAATATTTTCATTTTCCATTGTGTTTATTTTTTTCTAATATTACAATTCTCACTTCATGGTCTTGAATAGAATCTTCATGTTCGTCTACTTTTTTATGTGCATCATCCACTTTTTCTTTTACATTAGTTAAATTTGTAGACATTGTGGTTTGGTACACTTCCAAATTTAAATTAATTTTATTCATAGTATCATTTAAGGTTTTTAATGAGTCGTTTGTTTTTTCCGACAATATCACACCTCTTTCTTCTCTAATATCGGTTTGATCCATCCACCTTTTAATAAAAAAACCGATTGTACCGATAAATAACATTATCAATGTACCTATAACAGTGAGAATTATTTCATCAGTAAGTATAGCTGTTAAAATCATTTAAATTACATTATTTTTTAGAATTTATTTATATTTAATGTTAATTTTATTTTGTAATTCCTTAGATGTATTCTTCAACATTTCAAGATTTAAATCTTCTATCATATCATCACGATCCCAATCTTGACCAAAATAATCAATCAATTTTTCATAATCATCATCAGATAATTTTTTGAATATTTTTATAATTTCTAGTGTTTCAACTGCAAAATCATATCCACCACCCCCGACTACATTTTCTGTAATATTTTCAAATGTTTTTAAATATTTCATATTTTTAGTTTTTTTTTGAAATTTAATTTCAATTATATATTCTTTTTTAAAATCGATTTTTTATTTATTGTTTTCTAATAATTTTAAGTTTTTTAAATATTTCATTATTCTTTTTCTTCTTTTTTGTTCACTTCTTCAAATCTCCAATTAAACCAAAAATAATTATTTTTTTCAATATAATAAGTTTGATTTTTTATTTTAATAGTAATATATGGATCATTATTTTCATCTTCATTATAACCCATAACTTCTACCATTTTCCCTTTATCTAAAAAAAGTAATCTACCCATATTATCCTTTATTCGATTATTTTCTTTTAAATTAACATAAAAACCGGGTTTTGGTTTAAACCAATTATACAATTTTTTATACAAGAAATTATTTAATTTTAAAAAATATTCTTTATCCATATATTGATTATTATTTAATAATTCTGGTGAAGTTAAAGCTGGTGGTTTAATCAAACCATTGAAATTTTTAAATACTCCAAAAAATTCTTGTTCGTTAAATTCAAAAGAAATATAAATATCTAATTTTAAATTTTGATTTTGAACCATCCTTAATATTTTCAATTTCTTGAAATATTCACTATCTTCTAAAAATCTATCATTTTTTCTATTGAAACGTGGATCATTAAATAAATTTTTACCAGCACCTTGTGCCATTTGCATCAATTTATTAGTTGTACCCTGACTTCTTGCATATTGGTCTTGATATGGACGATTATCATCAGAATATATTGATAATCCCGGATCACTGGCAAATCCGTAGCCAGCACCAAAAACATCGCTTCCCATTTTTCCACTATCTCCACCTAGAAATTGATTAAATTCTGAATTCTCAAAAATAGCAAATTTAGTGATCATTTAATATTTCAATTAATTTTTCTGTTAAATTTTCATTATATTTAATTCTATACAATTTAATATTGTTTTCTTGACAATATATATTCTTTATATTATCTAATTTTTCTCTGATTTTTAAATTTGAATTATTTTTTTCAAACCAAAATTTCTCGAAATGTTGTTTACCATCATATTCAATACAATAATTATATTTTGGTAAAAAGAAATCAAATGGTAATGGGTAAACATTTCTACATTTCTTGAATCTTTTTTCTCTTTCAAATATAATATTATTATCTATTAAAAAATTCATAATTTTATTTTCACCACTTGAATTTTTACAAATTTTACATCCATATCCTCTTAAATGTGAACAGGGTGTTTGCATAAAAATTCCATGTTTTTTACATATTATTTTTACTTTTTCACTAGAAATTTTATATTTTACTAATGAATAATCATACATATTGTTATGTAATTTTTCAGATCTATTTATAAAATCTTCTTTATTATCACATTTATTTTTTGCATAACATTTTAAACAAATTGACCCCCTTAAATGTGCATAAGGTTTTTGATTAAAAACACCATGTTCTTTACATATTATTTTAACATTATTTTCTCTATTTTTATAATCAACCAAAGAATAATCATATTTATCACCATGTATTAATTTTGCATTTTTAATAAAATTTTCAGTATCTTTTTTGTCACAATTTGAACATTTTATACAACCTCTACCATTTAGATGATTTTGAGCGTTTTGTTCAAAAACACCATGTTTTTTACATATTATTTTTACTTTATGTCTATTATTAATGTATTCTACAAGAGAATAATCAAATTTATCACCGTGTTTTTTAATACATTTTTTAATAAATTCTTCTTTATTGCTTGATATTTTTACATTTGAACATTTAAAACAACCTGCTTTTAAATGACATCTTGGTGTTTGTTCAAAAATTCCATGTATTGAACAAATAATTTTTATTTTATTATCACAACCAATATATTCAACCAAAGAATAATCATATTTGTTATTATGAATTTCTTTGGCCTTTTCAATAAATAAATTTGATTTATCATTCATCAAATTTATATATAAAAATTGTATTTTCGTTTTTTTATATATAACAAAAAAGAATTAGATAAAAATGTTTTTACTTAGAAATATTACATCATTTGGTGAATTTAAAAAAATGAATGAAGGTGTTGATATTGGTACTGAATTCAGTAATACAACAAAGTTAAAAGATTCATTGGTTGGTCAAGCGGTAAGTGGTATATTTGGTTTGATTAAAAATGGTATTGATGCGATTAGATTAGAATATTTCAAAAAAAAATTAGAAAATGAATATTTTGCAGGTGTTCTGAGATATTGTAAAACGAAAAATATTGACTTGAAAAATCCACAACCACCACCATTGGTATCCGGAAATACAGATTCAAATCCAGCACAAAATGAAATTGTCGAAATAAAAAATGATATTTTACTATTAAGATTTAATGTCACTGGTTGGAATACTTCTTTAAATGCTGTAACAATTGCTATTAATGGTGAAATTGGATCAATTCCAACTGGAACTACACTACATGATGATTTTGAATTAATAAGAGATAAATTAATACCTGATATTATAAACATAAATCAAAAATTTTTAGACTTAAATACTGGTAATACTACAACTTTAGATAGTAATTTGGATATTATAAAAAGTACTATAAGTGATATAAATACTTTAACTTTAAATTCAATTTCACCACCAGACCGATTAAAATATTTATTATCACAAGAAGAAAAGGATATTTTGGCTTTTTTGGTTACATCTTTAGAAGTAGTATATCCAGTTATAAGGAATAAGGTTCTCGTTGAAAATCATAATTTCGAAGATTACAATTTAATTAATGAAAAAATTAATAATGATAGTGGTGATGGAATTTGTTTTATTTTGGGTGATGAATTATCAGAAAAGGGAGTTAAAAATTTTTTGAAAGATCAGGGAGTGGATGAAATTATTGGTAAAAATGGTATAAAATTTAAACAACTGGCTTCAATTTTTGATGATAAAATGAAATCAGAAGCAACAAATTCGGTTAATAAAAATGCAATTTACAGAATAGCAGCCAGTGTTTCAAATATTATAACAGAAAAGAAAAGTAATAGTAAAAAAGGAACAACTAAAGGTGACCCCACTGGTTTCATGTCTTCTTGGCAAAAAAAGGTTTCAGATGTTAAAGGTGAATTTAGTAAATTTTTAAATGTCGATGAGATAGATCCTATTACTATGAAAGGTCTTACAGCTTTTACACAAAATCCCAAAAATACAGCTGATATAAATGTGGATTCTACAAAATTAAAAGAAATTAATAGAATTTATAAAATTATTTTATATGGTGGACCAAGTGGTATAGTAGATAGAGAATTCAGAAATTTTGGTGTTATTAGAATGATGAGAGGTACTACCGATTTTACTGGTCCACTTTTTGAATTAGAACCAACATTATGTGGTACATTCAGAGCTTATAAATATATTGGATCTTTGGATTTTGATAAAATGATTGTAAATTCAGATACGACACACAATTTAATCACAGATGATACAACAAAATCTTGGTTTTGGAAAAGTAATCATATTAATATAATACCATTTTTATTAAACAAACCAAAAAGTCCAACAACAAATAAAAATTTGGCTGGAATTTATTTCGTATTTAGTGGTACACCAAAGGGTACACCAGATGGTGAACCTAAAAAGTTTTTGGCTAAAATATTTTATGTATATATGAGTAATATGGATGCTATGATAGGAACACCAACATCAGTAGAAGTGTATTCTTTAGATAATACAAATAAATTAAATTTAATATCTAATCCAACTACAATAAAAATAGATGAAATAGTAGATAAATTCGAAGTGAGTGTTGGTAAAACTTTTGAAATTAATTCACCACTTAAAGATGGTTTTAATGACACTATAAAACATGTAACACCCGACCTTTTTAGTTTTGTACGTTTTAAAACCTAAAAAATATTAGAATAGTAAATTATGTTAAAATATGATGAATTTTTAAATGAAGTTGTAAATACAAATAAAAGATTAAATAATCAATCAAAGAAATTGTATAATCTACCAACAGGTGGAAAACCACCAGTAACTAGAAAACCACTAGTAACTACAACAGGTGAAAAACCACCAGTAACTAGAAAACCACCAGTAACTACAACAGGTGAAAAACCACCAGTAACTACAGGAGAAAAGGAGAAGGGTGAAACCACCAGAAGAAGTGGTAACAGGATAAAAAAGGAGAATGGGGTAAAACCACCAGAAGTAAATCCAGTAATACCACAAACCGTAAATGGTAAAGTTGTAAATGGAACAGAAATTGTTACTAAAATAAAAGAACTCATAACAAATTTAATAAATAAATTGAAACCAACACCAATTAAAACCCCAATTGTTCCACCAACGGAGGCATCAAAATAATCAAAAATTGAAATGATAACAAAATTTGAAAAATTTTTAAATGAAAGTGAAAGTGATGATATTAAAAAAAGATTATTACAAAGGATAGAGAATACATTCAAACAAGAAAGAGATAAACATGGTATAGAACATCCAATTAAAAAAGATATTAATATTGGTGTACCAAAAGAACCAAATCCTGAAAATTCTGAATATCCAGAACCAAAAATGAAACCAGAATTATCAGAGTATGGTGATAGTAGATTGGATCAAGTATTTAAAGCATTAATAAATTTATACAATAAAAAAGACATCGAAAATTATTTCAAAAATATAGAAAAATTGACACCATATGATACTGTGGATTCCCTCGTTTATTGGGGTATTAGGAAAATTCCTTTTCTTAAAAAATAAATTTTTTTATTCATTAAATTATTCTTATCTTTGTAATCTTATTCTTATACAATGGATGAAGATTTGAAAAAAAGGTTTTTAGCAAAAAAGATCGAAGATCTTTTAACTGATAATATACAGTTACTACCCACAATTATTTGTGAACGAGATGATCTGAAAATTACAGAAATGATAAGACGAAATATTTTTGTCGCGATAGAATATGGTGGACTTATTCCATTTACACGTGAACATATTAGACCACTTGTTAAAGAAAAATTGGAAACTAAAAAGAAAATGATCTTGGGAAATTTATATATCGATGTAAATATAAATTAATCATCCGATAATCGTCCGATTATGAAAACCAGATTTCGAAGATTTCTGGTTTTTTTATGCCCACTAATTATAACGATTCAAAATTTATATATATGAAAAAGAAATTACTAAATAATGAAAAATATTAAAACATTTGAAGAATTTATAGTTGAAGATGCTAATACAGCGATAAATCAAATTGGGAATGATGCCCAAAAAAAACAAGATATAAATTCCGATAGAAATAAAACTGAACAACAAAAAGATAAAGAATATCAAGATAAAACAAAAAAACGAGTTAATTTAAAAGTTGGTGAATTACAAAAAAAGGTTGAAACTGAAATCAATCAAAAACAACAAACAGTGAACCAAGATTTGGAAAAATTAAAAAGGGATCAAGCTTATCTTAGACCAGAAAATCAAACAGATGCTAAAAATTTTGATAATGATCAAAAAACACAATTGAAATCTATTGAAAGTGAATTGGATAATGCAGCAACTCAAAGAGAATTAATCAAAAAACAAACTGATAAAATAAAAAAGAATTTTTAAAAATGATTAAATTAAAAAATTTCACCGTAGATTTTGTTGATGATAAAATAGAATCTGAATGGAGAAAAGATGATATTAATAAATTATTAAATAGATTGGATAATTTATTGGATGAATCAAAAGAAATTGTTGGTTTAAAAAAAGATGATATTTTAGAACCAGATAAAGCTATCAAATTTTTAAAAAATATCAAAACATCAAAATCGAAAAATTTATTAAGTGAAATAAATGTTTTTTTAAATTTATTCCACTGTAATACAGAAATGAACGACTTTAATATATACTAAAAAAGATATTCTCAAATTTAAATGGCCAAAATAGATGAAAAATATGTAACAGCATTAGGAAATTTCAATAAATCTTTAGAAAGTGTTGTTGAATTATTACAACAACAAGTTAATAATAAAGATACTGATATTTTAGAAACCATGTTAAAAAATATGGATGGTGGTAAATTGGGCAAAATTGTTGAGGATTTAAAAGAAGTTAAAGAATCGACCAAGAAAATTTTATCTCAAAATGAGAAAATTTTAGAAGAAATAAAATCAATAAAAAAACAAAAAGAATCCGGTGGAATTGGTGATGTCGCTGATCCAAAAAATAAAAATAAAATACTTGATGGTATTAAAATTATCACCCTTATCGCGGGTGGTGTATTGGCGATAGGGTTAGCTTTTAAATTAATCGGACCAGTTGATGTTTTATCAGTTATTGGATTAGGAATATCAATTTCAATAATAGCTGTTACATTCTCTTATATTAGTGAAAAAATGAAAAATGTGAATATTGGAAGAACTTTGGTTTTATCTGGTATGCTTGTTATTATTTCTTTGGCTATTGTTGCATCAAGTCGAATTTTAATGTTTACTGCACCATTGTCGTTGAACACCATATTATCAATATCTTTTACAGCTATTGCCATGGGTTCATCTTTATTTATATTAACAAAAGCTATTGAAAAAATAAAATTCGATGCAAAAAATATATTTGGTTTATTACTATTACCATTTTTAGCCCCAATAATTTCATATGCGATTGTTAAATCTAGTCAAATACTCAAAACCACTTCAACTATTGATTTAAAAACAATGTTAAGTGTTGGTTTCACTTCTGTTACAATTGGTGTTGCTTTGTTTTTGTTGACAAAAGCTGTTGAAAAAATAAAATTCAATTTAAAAACTATTGTTGGTTTATTATTATTACCATTTTTAGCTCCAATAGTGTCGTTGGCTATTGTAAAATCTAGTCATATACTTAAGAATGCTGCAACCATAGACTTTAGAACTATTTTAAGTGTTACGTTCACATCAATAGCCCTTGGAATTGCTTTATACACTATTACAACAGCCGTATCGAAAATGAATATGAAATCATCTGTAATAACGATGATAACCAAAGGTGCATTATTTGGACTTTTAATTGGTGCCGTTGCTGGTGGAATTGTTTTGGCGTCTTGGATTTTTAGTAAAATAACACCCATATCATTAATGCAAGGTTTAACAGCTATTTTTGTTGCCATAACACTTGGAGTGGTGTTGTTTGCAATAAGTAAAGTTGCTGAATATATTGGTGGTTTAACTATTAAAAAGGTTGCATTGATTGGTGCTATTATGGTTGTTGCTTCTTGGGGAATAAAACAAGCTAGTGAAATATTATCAGGTATTGTTCCATTTAGTTTCAAATTTGCTTGGGGGTTAATTGTCACAAGTATTGCGATGGGGGTTGCATTACTAGCCTTTGTCCCGGCTTGGAAGATGTACGGAAATTCTTGGTTTAGTAAAGCAACAATATTTAGTACAGCTAAAAACGTGATTATTGTCGCCTCGACTATTGCAATTACTAGTTGGATTTTATCCGCTGGTAATTATAATGGTAGATTTCCAAATTTAGACTGGTCGTTAAATGTTGGATTATCATTAGTAATCTTTGGTGGATTTATGGTTGGGTTGGCTAAATTACAATCGATGGCCGGATTCATACCGAAATTTGATGGTCGGGATGTTATGAATATAGTAATAACAGCAACTGCAATTGTTTTAACTAGTTGGATATTGAGTATTGGAATATATGATAAAAAACCAAATATTGATTGGGTGACAAACGTTGGTTTATCCTTGGTGATATTTGGGGGGTCTATGCTTTTAATGGGGAAATTAGATCCATCTGGAACGATGATTGCACAAGGGTTTATTTCAGCCTTAATGGTTTCGACAATTATAGCAGCCACTAGTTGGATATTAAGTATTGGAAATTATGGTAAATATCCAGATATTAATTGGGTTAAGAATGTTGGTATTTCGTTAGTTGTTTTCACTGGGGTTGTACTTGCATTTGGATTGTTAGCTGGTACATATGCTCTTTTGGCTATAGGATTAGTTGCTGTTTTGGGTGTTGCAGCTGCAATAATGGCGACTAGTTATATATTGGGGTTGGGGAAATATGATAAGGGATCGTATCCAACTATTGAATGGATCGGGGGGGTTGGATTATCAATAACAGCGTTTAGTTTAATGAGTATTGGTGCCGTAGTTGGTGCTTTACTTGGTTCTTCTATATTGATGGTTGCCGGAATTATATCACTTACAAGTTT
>Ga0247841_10005245_pt1 | contig 21230 bp, 61 predicted proteins | sample LaCruzMarch2015__2_FD_192410 | JGI IMG/M metagenome (GOLD analysis project Ga0247841, IMG submission 192410) | Freshwater microbial communities from meromictic Lake La Cruz, Castile-La Mancha, Spain - LaCruzMarch2015_18m | ecosystem: Environmental > Aquatic > Freshwater > Lake | place: Spain... | reverse complement strand
TATCTTTACCATCCCATCTTATATAATATTTTACTTCATCCATTATAATCTACTCCTGTATAAGACAATTTATAAATGTTTGTTTCATTGTCAATAAAAAATTGTTGATGTTCTTTTGGCACGGTAGCAATATTTACATTGTATGTTATTGTATACGCAAACTCTTGGGCAAAGCTTTCTGAAGCATTTGTCTTGGCATATTCATCAATAAACTCATTTGAATCTTTAAATAACTGCTCATACTCATCACGCTGCGCTTGAGTTAATTTTGTAAAATAAACATGGTGCCCAATTTCATGCGAACTAACAAAGAGATTTTCTTCAAATGTATGGTCTTTTGGGAATATAGATATAATGTTTATTATATTACTATAAGCCCCATCTGACTTTAATGTTACACTAAACAACATTATTATTATAAGTAAAAGAGCAGTTGTATATACTCTTCCAATTAATATCCGCGATCTTCGCGATTTATACGTTGCCGCATGCATAGTTTAAATCCACCGATAATTCTTTTTGTTTATGATCTAAAGTTACCTTTGGAGTGCCTGGTTTTACCATTTTGTATCCAAATTCTTCACAATAGGAATCATCCCATTTCAAGAACCCACCAGTTAAAATATATTGATTAAATATATCTTTAAATGTTCCATTCACAACTTCTCTTCGTGGAAGCGCCGATGATGCCAATTCATGCACATGGCCCATTGCATATAAATCAGCAACAAATGTTTCTGCTTGTCTTTGTAGTAGTTTTATTCGTCCTGCAGTTGATTGTGATGCACCGGCTCCATGCCATGTAAACAATCTATATGATATACTATTAACCTTTATATCCGTTAATGCCATATTTTTTATAAAAGGAACCCCTAGTCCTTGAGCAATAAACTGCCCAATTTGTACACCACTATGTTTTTCTGAGCGATGTTCATGGTTACCATTATGGCTAAATAAAATTTGGCTCTTTATAGGAGTTAATTTTTTAATTATATTTAATACTTGGTCATTAGGACTCATTTTTTGTTCATATACACCTGCGGTATTTGAATATTTTTGATTAAATTCAATTAGATCTCCCATTAAAATTACTTTAGTGTTTTTATCTTTCTTTACTTTCTTAATAACACTATCTAACATTGCTTCATTACAGTGGGGAGATCCTAAATGGATATCTCCAAGTAATACTATATTTACTGGTTTTTTTGCTTTTATATTAAACTTCATATAATCCATGTTTTTTAATCACCTATAAAATTCATTTTATCTAATTTTCTTTTAAACCTTTTTACCCAATTATAGAACTCATTATGTCTATGCCAAGAAAGTCTATCAAGCTCATTTTTTCTGTCTTGATTTGCTTCTCTCCATAGAGTGTTCATCCATGCTCGATTTTCGTGGTTTCTTTCGTTCCAATCGGACATGTATATTTTTTTCATTTCCTTGTTCTTGTACGGCATATCTCCCACTTCTTGAAAAACTTAAAATTAATCCACCAATTAATATAATTGTGACTGGAATAATAAATATAATAGCAACAATAAAAATAGCTAAAAAATTAAATAAATCTAAAATTTTACACTGCCAATGATTACAATCTCCATATTTTGGGGAATATCCCATTTCTATTCTATAATTATCTTCATTACATTCTTCACAGTATTTTAAACCCATAATATCACTATTAAAGTTTTCCATTTTCTACAGCTTGGCATTTATCTCGGTGATCGCAATAACTACAATAACCTTCTTTAGCCATTTTTGATATATCACATGATGGAACTGTTCCAGCTGTAAGATGTTTATCTAATGCAATAGCATATTCTTCCATTTCTTTAAATTTTTCTGGAGACCATTTTGTGGTGTGTTGAATAACTTCTAATCCTTTTTTATCAACATAAACAACCATACCGTAATCTGCTAATGTACATCCAAGATAAAAATTAACTTGAGCTATGTGAGCATCTTTTGCTGCAGATCTACTATACTTTAATTCTGAAGTTGTTTTATAATCAACTACAATTGGTTTATCATATCCATGTAAAAAAAGTATTGTATCTAATCTACCACTTATAATTATTCTTCGATTATTAGTTTTTTCTAATGGTAATAAGTAATGATAAGATTTTTCTGATTCAATAAATCTAATTTTTCCTCCAAGTAATTCTACTAGTTTTTTATTTTTATCTCGTTCTCTATAATCAAGATTTTTTTGATAAATATCGTGTATTGTATTTCCGAGTAAAAAATTTCTATATGCTTTGTCATCATAATCAGATGGAAATACTCTTGCAAAATAAGAATTACGGATACATGCGGATAGTTCTGTTGGACTATATTTTCCATCTACTTTAGCATGGTTTGATCCATCGCCTTTTTGTGCAATAGCATCCATTATTTTTTGAAAATCTAAAATTTTTTCTATATCATTAATTTCTAAATTAGTTTTATTTTGTTCATCCATATGATATTTATGAAGCAAAAGGTTTATAAACATTGGTTTAATTAGATATAAAAAATAAAGGATGGCTAGAAAACAGGAGCCATCCTCGCATTACAAATCATTGTTGATTATCTTGTTCAGATACATCGATCTTCTTTATCACTTGCAATGCAAACTATTGACTGAAGGTCTTTGCATATATATTGTTATACAAAGCCTTTAAAAATCTATCTTTTTAATGCAGAAATTCTTATGCTTCTGAGTGGAAAATTATCTACAACTTGTTCTACTTTTTCTTGTGCCATTTCTTCTAATATTTCATTTAATTCTTTATCAGTAAGATCGTGCAATTTACCTTCTGGGCAACAGCTTTTTTCACATTCAATTATATCTGTATCTTCATCTGGCATATAAACTACATCTTTACGATAGGTTGTAGTGCCGTCTGAAGCAATATTCCATTGAACAGAAACTGAATATCCATTATTTTTTCTTTCCATTTAGATCACCTTTTTTACTTGCTTTATCAATAGTTGATTTGAGAACAGTTATATCTGCTGCAAGTAAGTTTAATTGTTTTAATACTTCTTCATCTTCTCTATATCTTTTAGCACTGTTTTCAAGATCTCTTAATCTTCTTTTATATTTTATTAAAAGCTCGTCTACAGCTATTTGTACTATATTTCGTGTATCATAACTAGACATATAAATACTCCTTAATAATATAAATATATACCGAAAACTTTATAAACCCTTGGTTTGCCGTTTATGAGGATTCACTTTATAGTATTCATCTAAAATATCAGATACACTCATAGGATAATAATTATTCATATCCACTCCAACATTAATTACTGTATATCCTCTTCTTTTTTGAGATTTCCATAAATTATGAACATGCCCACAAATATTTAATTTATAAATAGGATGGCATTCTGCAGGATTATGAACTGCATATACTTCCATTCCACCAAATTCTAAAATAGCTGCGTGCATCATTGTTTTTACACCATTTGATTTACAATCGTGGTTTCCTTTGATGAAGATTATATTTCCATTTAATTGTTTTATAATTTCTTTGGCTTTAATTGGTTCTCCTTGTCCTTTTCCAGAATTACTTTTAAAATTAAAATCTCCTAAAAAATAAACAGTATCCCCAGGTTTTACTCTTTCGTTCCATCTTCTAATTAGTTCTGTATTCATATGTTCAGCAGATTTAAACGGTCTATCTGTATATTCTATAATATTACCGTGAGAAAAATGTGTATCTGCGGTAAAAAATATATGTTCGTCTTCATCTGGTGAAAAATGCGTATCACTCGTAAAGAATGTGTTTGTCATATTATATCAATCCTTTTTCTTATTTAATAATTTATCTGCGCCATCGTATTCATCTGTAAAATAGTGGATGAACTCTTTATGCGCGTGCCCAGCCCAATTATCAATTATGACTTCCTTTCCTGAATATTTTTTTCCATCTATTGTTACTACTACCATCAATATCGCCTCCCTTTAAAAGCAAATTAGCAAATGATTTTTGTCTACGATTTTCTAAAACTGTTAAAAATGAAAGCATTATTCCGACTCCAATAAAAATATAAGGAATCGTAAACATTTTACCAAGATCTGTTTTTGGCGAAATATCCCCATATCCAACAGTAGTTAAAGTTATAGAACTAAAATATAATGCATCAATATACCTCATTCCTTCAACATTATGATAGAATAAAGTTCCTATACTAAGAACTACTAATAATGCTACACCAACAGTTGCAAATTCATGTGAATTAATTATTTTTAAAATACTTTCAAACATTTTATCCTCCAGTTATCTTTTATGTTTTTCTCGTGCTTTCGCTATATTTTCTTTTTGATCGGTTATTTCCTTTTCTAATCTATTAATGATATCTATTTCATGCACTTTCATTTCTTTTAATTTTTCTAAATATCGGTCAATTTCCTTTTTTCCAATACTTGCAGTGCCATATGTAATACCATTTCGTATTAAATTAACATTAAAAAATGTTGTGTTGTCTCTAATAATTTCCATTTTATCTGGAAATACGCCATTATCACATGGAATTGAATACCAATATGCAAGTATTACCTTTTCAAAAATTGGTTTATCGTTCTTTATTTTTGTTATATCCATCTTATTTCATCCCCTTTTTCTTATAAAATTTTATATATTTATCTAATTGTTTTTCATAAATTGGATCTTCAGTAAAAAATAATTCTGCACTTGTTCCATCTCCTCTATTTTTGTTGGTAAGAAGATAGTTTTCTACTACTTGCCCAAACCGTTCATCTGGAACCATTTTCCAAAGAACTTTTAACTTATCTAATATTTTATCAATTCTTTTTTCATCTCTCATTAAATCACCTCAAGACGCATATCCTATTGCGAAGTCTGCTGCATCTGGAGCATCTTCGCTTTCCTCATCCTCTTCATCTTCATCGTTTTCTTCATCTTCTTCATCTTCATATTTTAATATTTTTCCCATCCATAACACCCCATCATTTTCTATTTTGTTCGTATTCTGTTATTAATTTATCCAGCAACTCATCCATCTTTTTAATTTTTAATGTGCCTTTTAGATCCATTAATCTTGTGTGTGTCTTTACCGAAAGAGCTACAGATTTTCCTTTTACTAAATTTTCTTCTACCATATTTATCTCTCCTTATAGTTATTATTGGGGATTTCTCCCCAATAAATTTACTCAAATTTTATACTATATTCGTCTGGAATATATTCATCATCTGAATCATATTCTTCGTTAGCTGTTTCTTCAACAACTTCTTCTTTTACTTTTTTCTTTTTATACGGATTCCCAATTTTAGCATATGCTTCTTTTCTAATTGGTCCGAAATACTCATTTACTGCATCAAATCCTTCTTGTATTGTCATAATATATCTCCTCCAAGATGTGTTTGTTTGGAAACAAATCACTAAAGTATTTTATAACCAAACACTTTATAAACTAATCTAATCTAATACAAATCCTTTTAAAGCTTTGCACTAGTTCAGAGCTTTTTGAGAATCACAAACTTTGAAATAAGTTCGTTTACCTCAGATATAAACTCTAAATGTGAATTAATTTTGGGTAATTCATAATTTTTGTATGCATTAACCCCGCGTTTTAGGTCATCATAATGATTGATTATGAAGATCTTTTCATATACAAATTGTTGTTTTGGATCATGTCGGCTATTATTAAATATGTTATTATCAAAGATAGGGCGTGGAGTTCCTTTAGGGCTTCGATCATTTCCTACAAATATGTTTATGCCATTTTGTCTTGTATGAAATGTTAAAGATGCATTATCTGTTATATAATTAAATATTTTCTTTTCATCTTCATTTAGAGGCCCAACCTTATAATTTGCCCATTTATTTGTAACTTGATTAAAATATAATGAATTATATTTATCCTTTAATTTTGAAAATAGTTCTTGTCCGTTTTCTGATAGTTTTGGGTATAGTTGTTCATATACATTTGGGTATCCAAAAATGGCTTTTAAGAATGAACTATAAGTTGCTTTCATTCCTTCAGTTGGAGTAAAGTCTTCAAATCTTCCTCTACCTCCCCAAGAACTACTTGTATCTATTAATCCAAATCCATCTTTATTTACACTTAACCACATTTCTTTGTGCGGAGTTGTCTGTGTTGGTAAATGTAATATTGCTGCAACGTTTGGTGGTATTGGCCCCAATACTGGTGCTGTTACATCTTTTTCTATAAATATTTTTATCTCTTTATCTGGATTTTCTACAAGAAACTGAACAATTAAATTAAAATTATTAATTGCTTTGTTTTCAACTTCATATAGATGTTCATAACTCTTAGAAAATTCACTTGTTGTATCTATTATTTCTTGCACCTCTGGGCGATTAATTAACTCAGTTAATGCTTTCATTGAAATTTGTTCCATACTATTTTCCCCCTTTCCATTTCAGTCCATATTCTTCTGCACAATCTTTATTATTTATTCTTGTTATAGTAATTATAGCAACACAATGCTTACAACTAAAACTTTGGGATATTCCATTTGGAGTATCTTCTTCCTCTATATATTCTAATTTTTTTCCACATATCGCACATTTCATTTTAGTTCAACTCCTATATTTAATATCTTTTTATAACTCTATAATGGTAATCAGTTAACATAAAAAACGAATCCTCTTTATCGTGTTCATTCTTTATCCAATTATTTAGTTCTTTTTTTGAATAAAAAATTCCACCACCAACATCATTCCATCTAAATGAACAATGTGCAGTTTCATCGTGTTTTGCTTGTAATACAAATTTCATTTTGATTCCTCCAATGGTTTAATTAAAAATTCATATACATCATTCATTCCAGCATTTAAATAATCTTGCTTAGTAAGAGCTTTTAAATGTATGCCTCGATAATTATTCATTCTTTCACCCTTATACCAATTCTTTTACAACTTGAATAAAAAATATTATCAAGAGTGACATTCCAATCATCTGATTTCATTTCATCGTGATGTTTTTGTCTTAGCATACTTAATTCTTTTTTAGAATAATCATTAGGATTAATTCCATTTTTCTTTGCCCAGTAATTTAGTCCACTCATTTTATCAACTCCAATCTTGGCACTTTAAACACTTTATTAATTTCTGCCCCACAACACCAACATTTTTGTATCATTGTTTCAAAATCTGGGTGTTTACAATTTGGGCATTTCATTATCATTAGTATTCACTTCCTTTTTATCATAAATTTCTCTATCTAATTGTTGCCAATATTCATCTGCATCAATTTCTTCTCCATCAATAATTATTTGTAAAACATTAATATCATAATCATAATCGGCTCGCGGATTCTCTATACGATCCTTTATATCTGCTTCAAGCTCTTCTTCAGTTTCAAATTCAACTACTCTATATGAATGAGTGATTGTTTTTTCTTCATAACAACCACCTTCATCCATTTCTTTAAGTTCTCTATCAACATATGTTGCTTTTTCTAATAAACTAATTTTTGGCATTTCTATTTTTGTAGTTTTCATTTTAACTCCTCCTTTATGGCTTTTAATAATTGTTTTTCTGTTATTTCTTTTTCACTTACTACTTCTAATTCAATTTCTTCTATCCAATATCTATTTTCTGGTTGCATAAAAGTAGCTTGTTCATAATCTTCATATAATTCTTTAGGACTAAATACTATTCCTTCATTTATACATCCTTTTCCAATTATATCGCTTCCCATACCTCTTAATCTATATGCTTTCATTTATCCACCTTCACGGATTTATCTAATACCATATCCCAATATTCTATTTTATTATTTTCATAATCATTATATAATTTTTTTGGAACTTTATATGTTATCCACCCATCAGTCATATCGTGAATCAATACAAATGATTTAAAAATTTCTACATCTTTTGTTGATTTTAATATTCCATTTCTCAAAACAATTTCTTTCATAAATCCAACTCCATTATTTTTTTCTGTAATTTAATTAATGTATTTTCTTTTTTTATATCTAATAAAGATAAAGCAACTAATAAAATTATTGCTTCATTCTCTGATAATTTTAATACATATTCTTTCATTGTTCCACCTCTTTAAATCCTCCACAATTTATACATACTGCTTCTACTTCATCCCATTCTCCATCTTCTTTAATTGTTTTGAATACTAAACATTCATCACAATCGCATTCCATTCCAAAGCTTTCTTTTTTAGATATTTTATCAAGTATTTCTTTTTCTAATTTATAATATTCTTTAACTTTGTCTTCTAAATTCATTCTTTCACCTTCTTTAATAATAATAATGCTATATTCATTCCTTCAATAATAAGTTCGTCTTCGCGATATATTTCATCATCTTCATATTCTTCATATTTCTCTTCTCGATCTTTTTCCATATCTTTAATATCGTTTTCTAATAATTCAATAGCTTTATCTAATTTATTATGTTTCATACATAATACTTTATGTAGATTCGGCCTTCCTCCACAAGTTGGGCACATAATACATTCTTTTAAATCTTCTTCATTCATTCTACCACTGCTCCACAATCTTGACAAACAGCTTTCATTTCATCACCAAATCCAAAATTTCCACATCCACAATTTTGACATTTCTTTTGGGTAAAATTCATTCTGTCACCCCAAATTTTGCTAACACTTTTCTTGATTCTGTATCTGCGTGTAAAAATGCAGTTGATTTAACTAATCTTGTAGCCCATTCAGCCACATATCCTGCACTACCTTCATTGGGAAATCTTTCTTGTATAAATCCAACAAGAATTTTTTCTTCTATTGGGTGTAAGTTATTTTCTTTTGCTATTTCTCTTATTTTCATTTCATCCATCATATCATCTCCTTATCGTATCACTTTATAAACGAATTGTTTCTTTTTCAAAACTGGAACTCCAAAACTTGTTAAAAAGTTCTTTTGTTCATCAGTTAATGAATATTTGTTAAATTCCACCAAATAATATCCACCACTATCATATATAGTATAGATATCTCTTAGTGATTCTGCAGCAGTTTCATTTTCGCTCCATCCACCAGTAGCAAATTCAATTAAATAATACTCTTTAACATCATTGATTCGTATCATTCCATATGTTACACTCCAATCAAGCATTGCTTTGATTGTTTTATTAAATTTCCAATTTTCTGGTGTTTCCATCATATCATCTCCATCATCTATCTATTGGTGCTATATTAATTGCAACTGGGAATCTTGGTATCCCATCTTCACTTAAATTTTGGTATCGAATTGTTGCAAGCTTTCCAATCAACTTTTTCTTATCCTTTAATAGTTGAATATAGTAGCCCTCGCCCCCTCGAATCCCTGCTCCAAAGGTTTTTCCATCCTTCATTTTAAGTAAAAGATTTCCTGCCATACCACTTCGTTGCCCACTTCCTTCGACAATATCAGATATTTCAAATTCCTCATCCATAAATCTTTTGAATTTTAATAGATTTTTACTTCTTTTATTTTCATATTCTGAATTTGGAACTCGTAACATCAATCCTTCAAATCCTTGTGCAACAAATTCATCGTGTTTCTTTTCCATTTCAGCGTGTGAATTAACTTCAACTGCTTCAACGAATTTAAGATTTGGTTGGTTTCTACAAGTTCTTATTATTTCGTCTTTGATTAATTTAAATCTATCTTTAAATCCAAGTGATTTATTATCAACAACTCCATCAAAAATCCAATATTGAACTAATCTTGAACTCATTTCTAAATCAACTTCATCGGGCTTACTTCTTTTAACTAATGATACTACTTGTTCAAAAGGAACATCGTGAGAATATATTTCTCCATCTATTACCCAATTTGGATGTGCTTCAAATAATGGTTTAAGAATCCTACTAATATGTGGGCAAGATACATATGGTTTACCATTTCGTGTCCATAATCCATTTTTTTGTGCAACCATTCGGCATCCATCAAGTTTTGTTGATACTAACATTGGATATTTTATACTATCTTTATAATCAATAAATTTATGTGCAAGCATTGGCTCAAAGAATTTCTTAGAAGTATCTATTGCATTTATATCAGTTGTATAACCATTCTCACACTTTTTATCCCATTTTGCTTGAGCTTCTTTAATAGCTTGTTCATCATCAGAAGTTGCATTACTTTTTCCTTGATTTTTTCCTTCACATATTGTTGGTTTTGATGTAGTTAAAACTCCACCAACTTGTCCTTCAATTGTATAAAAGGAATCTCCCTTTACTATAATCTCCCATTGTTGTTCTGCACCTGTTTGTGTTCTTTTATATATTACTGGCAATTGTTTCATATCAATCATTCTCCTTTTTAAAATCTTGTATTCCTGCTTTATCTCTTAGTTCACTTATAAATCCATCATAATAATTATCTTTATCGATTAATTTCATTTTTTACCACCTTTTAAATATGCTTCTACATCTTTTACTATATTCTTTAATTTTAAATCAAATTCTTCTTGCATTGAATCTTCATCTATTACTTGAATATTGTCCCATCTACTATCATTATCTACTAAAATAATTCCATAATTTTCTAATGTCTTAAATATTCTTTTTTGTTGTGCCTTTGTAAATTTCATTTTAAACACCCCATATCTTTTAATATCTTTAAACTTAAATCTATATGTTCAAGTTCATTCTTTGTTGCTTCTTCTTCTCTAACTTTAAATTTGTATGTTCGATAGCTTCCCATAATTAATCAAGCTCCCCTGTTCCACTACAATAATCACATTGATTTTCTACAAAATCTTGGCTCTCTTCTCCTGTTTGAACTAAGATACTTCCTGTTCCTAAACATTCAGAACATTTTTGCTTTTTCTTTTTAACCATATCTATCACCTAAATTAATCCTATTTTCCTAAATACTTTTTCTATTCCAAAATATATTTTTTCTCTAACCATTATTCATCATCTCCTCTTCGTGTTCTATTTGTTCTAATTCTTTTTCAACCTTCATACAGGTTTCACAAATTTTTTCATAATCTTCAACTTCTTTTTGATGGCATATAATACATTTCATATTTTCACCTTTTTAAATCTCGCTCATATACCTTAATTTTTTTATCAACATATTTAGATATATTTGCAATACTTGTGCCAGAATTTATTTTTCTTTGAATAGTTAATAATTCATTATATTTTGCAGTTATTTGAATATTTGCAAATTGTTTATATTTATCTATTGTAGTAGCCATTATTTTTTCTCCTCCTTGTTTTTACAATTAGGGCATTCAAATGTATTTCTATTCTTTACCCAAAAATAACACCCACACTCTGGGCAATTCCATCTTTCTAAATCTCCAATCATTTAATCCACCTCATAAATATATCCACAATAACATTCAACTGTTCCTGTTATATTAGGAACTTTTTTAGTTGCTGTGCATCTTGGGCATTTTGTTTCTTTCATTTTATCAACTCTTTTATTTCTTCTATTGTTTCTTTTGCTGTATTTCTTTTTGATTTAAATCGATAAATTAAATAATCTATTTCATTAATTAATTCTTTATTATTCATTTAATCATCTCGTAAATTATATTCTCTTTGCTTTTATCGTAACACTTTCGACAGGTATTACAACTTAAAGCACCACAATTTATTTTGTTTAAATTTGTGGCACGGCAGACATTGAATACCTTGTCGAAGTGCTTTGGTATATCCACCAAAGGAGTATCTATTGTTGGATTTGAATATACCAGTATAAGATTTTCGGGCTTTGAAGTATTCCCAAATTTATGTTCTATAATATCTTTTCGCTTTGTGTATAAACTAAATGTTTTGTTTTTATATTTATCAACAAGCTTTAATATATTTGTTAAATGTATATCATTAATAAGTTCTCCATGTGCGTGTATTCTTATAATATCGTTTGTTTTAAGTTTTGGCAACTCATCATCTTTTAATTCTGCTATCGATAGTGCCACCGAATTTCTTTCAAATGCAGGAACACAATTTCTTCTATATGCTTTAAGCATTGAGCACGAATAACATTCTGTGCATATAATATTTTTATTTGAAGAATTACTCATAGCAATACACCAATCATTTGAAAGTGGATTAGTATTTACTGCTTGAATATCTTTTAACTTTCCAGTCATCTCACTCATTTGAATTTTCATCGTTTCACCTTCTTCTTAATAACTTTCTCTTTATATACTGGGCGTGGAACATTTAAATAAACGAAGTTATGTTCACAGTTATCTCTTACACTGAATTCACACCAATCATTATTTAACTTAACTTTTAATCCATTACATTTTTTACATACATAGTATTCAGTCATAATTATTCCCCATTTAAGATACTCTGTATTTTATCAAGTTCTTTTTCTGTTAAATCATCACTATCAATTTCTTCAATTTCATATTCATTAACTCCTTCACCTGTTATAGTACTAAAACTTATATGATGTGTTACAATAACTTCTTTCTTTCCATATAAGTATTTTTGTTTTATATATGTTTCTGTTATTACTTCTTCTTCCACATCATTAATAAATTTTAGTTCAGTCATCGAAATCACCATCATCATCTTCTTTATCTGCTTCTGTTCCATCTAATCCATATATATAATATGATTTAGCTTCATCATCTTCTCCAACTTGTCCTTCCTTTCTTAAACAATTTAATTCTTCATCACTTGAGAAAAGAATTTCCCAATCTTGTTTACAACCTTGTAATATTGTTACTAAATCTTTTACTTTCATTCTCCCATCTCCTTTAATTTATTTCTGCATTCTTTACAATCTTCTCTATCTTGATTTTCTTCTGCATAATTATTTCCGAGCATATATTTTCCACAAAGAGTTGTGGATATACTTTTGTGTTCATCTCGATTAACATAATGCATTACATCTAATCTCTTTGTCCATTGTGATATACTTTCTTTCATTAATTTATCTTTCATTATTCCATCTCCATTAAGTCCTTTACTATTTTTTGCCCAAATAATATTCTATCATTTATTTCATCAAGCATTGCTGGGTGGTGTTTAAATGTATCATAATATTTATTTACAAACTTTATATACCAATGCAGTTCATCAAGATTTGCATCAATCATTTGCTTTTTTGTATATCCTTCCTCGCACTCTGAACTACATTCTTCGCATTCACAATTACATTCATCTTCCTCCATTTCATCAATTATTCTTTCTACATCTGTATCATTTAATTCTATTGTTATTTTTACCATATATATCATCTCCAAATTTAATCTTCTCTATATCTTTTACTTCCACATTGTCCACATGCTTTAAATAATTCCCATTCATTTTCTGGTATTCTAAAATTACATTTACTGCACACTTTCATTGTTTCACTTCCTTTTTTAATTGTTCTAATTTAAATTCTAAACTAACAATCATATGTTCTAATAATTTTTCTTTATGTTCTTCTCCTGTATAATATCCTGTATGCCCATTAATAAAACTTTTAATTAATTCATTAAGTGCATCATCTAAACATTCTCCTGCATCATCTCTATACTTTTCATATACTGCATCTTCATCAATATATTTTTCATTTGGTAATTCTTTATCTCCAATTGTTTCAACTCCTTCTTCAAAGTATTCACTTCCTACTATATCTCCCATAATCATTCCTCCTATAACTTTTCTAATAAATATCCTAATCTTTTTTCTTTAGCCCATGCTTCCATATGTCCTAAACAAAATGGGTGGTATCCTCCACTATTATATATCCATTCAACACAATCTCCTGTAACAAATTTTTTATTACAATGTGGGCATCGTTTTCTAAATGAGCCATTTGATTTTACTATCTCTTGTCTATATCCAAGTTCTTGCATAATTAACTCCTTCCTTTACATAGACTATCGAGAAGAACATATTTTGCTAATTTACCATTAAGTTCTTCTTTAAAATTTTCCCAATCTGTAAACTCTTTTTCTAATTTTACTTTATATTTAATAATTAATTCGCTTATTTCTTTATCGTGTTTTGATAAAAATAATATTCTCATAATTGGAGTTGCTTCGCCTTCTTCAATACTTCTTAATGTTAATTTACCTTCATTGTTATCCATATTATCTAATAGATTTGTTGCACTCCAACTATCTCCATTCTTTTGATTATCTAAATATAATCCATCTTCATCAATACATATATAAGAAGTTTCTTCTAATTCAAATGTTTCTCTTTCTTCTTTTGAAGGATTAAACTCTATAACAAGTCTATTCTTTTTTCCACTTTTCTTTTGTGGTAATTTATATTTATCATTTAAACATATAAGAAACTCTACAATTTGTTTTCCTTCTGGCTTCATAACTTTCTTTAATCCCTTTTGGAATTCTTCTAATTTTAATCCTTCAAAGAATGTTTGAACATCTTCAAATGGTTGTATATTCTTTCTATAATATGAAATTGTTCCAATATTCTTTTTATTTATTTTATATTCTTTCTTCTCATATTCTTTTTTATTTTCAGTTGTTGCAAATGTTGTTGTCTTTTTATCTTTAAAAAATTTACACAATGATTTAGATATTGTTCCCATAGTATTATTTTTTATGTTATCTTTACTTTCAAAGAATGTCTTTGCTTGTATAAATTCTTCTTTGATATTATTTATTGTTGGCGAACTAATTAAATCTTCTACATCTTTATAGTCCATTCATATCCTCTCCAATAATATAAACTTTGCTAATCTTTGTTTTATTTCTTCATCAAACTTTTCCCAAGTTTCTTTTATGTTTTTTGATTTTTCATTATATTCTTTTATTGCGTTTTCAAAATCTTCTTTGTGATTTTTAACAAATAATATATAACTAAAATCTTCTTCTTTATCTACATGCAAATCGTGTATAGAGAACAACGAATGTTTTTCTACTCCATCATTTTCTCTTATAATACTTACTGCAAATTCTACTCCCCTACCATTATTATCATTTATTTCAATTAGTCCTTCATTGGTTGCTACTTTAAAAAATTCTTTTTCTTCTTTTGAAAGTTTAAACATTTTTTGTATTAATGTTTCTTCTGGAGGTATGATGTTTGTTTGTTGTCTTACTTCTTTTATTATCTGCATAATTTCTTTTCCTTTTGGATTTAAATAATCAAGTGTCTTATTAAATACTTCTTCATTATCAATTACATCTTTAATTAATCCTTCGGAAGGATTGCCCCATCTTTCTTTTGCACTAAATAATCTATCATATGTTTCTATTTGATATCTACTTTCAGAAGTTGCCCCAATTCCTTTCTTACTAATTTCTAATGTATATTTTCTTTTTTTATTATCATCTTCATCTTTAAATTCCCATGTATGAACATCTACTTTTGTTGATTGATTTAAACTCTTTCCTATTAACTTATTTATTTGTGGCATATACTTTCTATTTATTTCATGCCCTAACGCACAAGAAGATTTTAATTCTTTTGAATTATTAATTAATACTTCAACCTCATTAAATTCTTTTCTTGTTTTATTTAATTCATCAAACCCTATCATATATATCACATCTTGTATAATACAACATACTTTGCAAGTTTCTCATTTATTGTTTCTTTAAATGTAGTCCATCTTGATTTATGTTCTCTTGTTGTTTCTATATATTGCGAAAATGCTTCTTCAAATTCTTTCAAATGATAATGAATAAATAAGAAGTATTGAAAATCTTTTTCATCATTCATATCTAAATTATTTACTCTAAATATAGTTCCTTCTCTTGTATATTGATTTGGAGAAGCATTATCACTTTTAAGTTCTACAACAACTTCTTTATAGTCATCTTTTAATTCTATATAAACATCTGCTTTATTATCTCCAATCATTTTATTTATTAATTTAAAAGCATCTTGTTCATCTTCTGATAACTTTAATTTATATTTAATTGTTGTTGATTTTGGGTGTTGTATATTAGATAATTCTCTCGCTTCTTTAAGAGATTTTAAAACATCTTTCCCTTTTGGAGATAATATATTATATGCTTTTTCATAAACATCTTTATCATCAATTATATCTCCAACCAATCCTTTTGAATTATAATAGTTATCTGTATCAATAAGTTCTTTATAAACATTTATTCTATCTCCTTGTCCTGTTGCCCCTATACCACTCTTACTCATTTGCAATTCAATTTTTCTTGGCGTTGCATTTGAATTATATTTATCTTGCTTTAACCAAGTATGTGCAACTAATTTCTTTGGCTCATTAAAAAATCTTCCAAGTAATGTATTCATTTGTTCTGCTGTTTTACTATTAATCGTTTGCATATAATTAAAAGATGCTTCTGTGGCTTTTATTTTTTCTCTATAATCCCACGCATCTTTCATTGCAACCTTTGTTTCCATTACATCATTGAATGTTATCATATTTTCATCTCCTTTCATTTAAATCTTATTCAATACAAAATACTTTGAGTTCTCCACTTTTACTTCTTCAAAAAACTTATTCATTTGTTCTATATATGGAGTAACCATTTTCTTATGTTGTTCTACACATTCTTTTATTCTATCGGCATATTGTATTCTAAACATTTGTAATTTTATTTCTTTCGTATCTCTACAATCCAAAGGATTAAATTCGTGTGGCGAATAATATGTTAATGCTGGAAATCGCATATGTGTTCCATATGTATCAGTATCGATAACTACATTTATTTTTGCTCCAAACTTATCTCTTGTTCTTGAAACAAGAAACCACTTATTCATATTACTTTGGAGTTCTGGTGTTAAGTCAGTTATATAATATATCTTTTTATGATTTGAAGTAATTGCTTCATATTTTTCTGTAAATTCTTTTTGTCTTTTAATCATCTTATGTTTAACTAAAATATTTATTTTCTTTGCTTGTTCAAATGCTTGATATATGTTATCATATTTTTGAATTACATTTGTATCATCATTTAACTTTTTCATTTCTACATCTATTTCTTTAATCTTTTCTGGAATTAATAATTCTTCATATTGTTTAAATATATCACTCATACCAATCCCCCTAATTTATATATTAATTTTTCATATTTTTGTAATATTTTTTCATCTTCATCATCACATATTCCATCATATCCTAATTCCATTAATTCAACTATATCTTTTATTTCTTCAGTCGATAATTCTACTTTCATTTTAAATCACTTCCCATTTCTGATTAGACAAAACTAATGCCACTATCGTTACAAGTAATGCAACTGCTAAAGAAGGCATAACAGAATAACACAACATACTAACTACTCCAGCACATAACGAAAGCATTACTTTCATTCCCAAAAATAATCTTCTATCTCTTGCTCTTTCTTTTTCAAGAATTACTTTATCTAAAGCCCTAAGAATTTCTCCACCAATTTCTTCTCTAGTTACTCTGGTATCAATAAAGGAATATGCTTTATTCAAATAAGATATTTCTTGATTCAATTCTTCAGTATTCATTTTTTCACTTCCAATATATCCATTATATAACTATGAATTTTAATTCGTTCTTCTGCTGTTGGTTCAACAAATACTTCTATATCAATGGTTCCATTTATCGTATCAATTACTTTTACATTAAATGTTTTATCGTTATAATATACTTGCATATAGTTTGTTATTAATGTGTTTTTAATTCTATGTTTCATTTCAATGCCTCCCTATCAAATACTACACTTTGTCCAAACGCTGGTTTGAAATCTTCTGATGTTAATACAAACAATGTATTATTAAATCTTTTACATTCATTTATATCTGACATACCATCTGTGAAACAAACTAATATATTTGGGTTGCTCTTTGCTGCATAATCAAATACTTCTTTATGGCTTGTTCCTCCACCACCTGTTGGCTTTAATGATTTTACTTTATGCATATTAGAATGATTGAACTTTGACTTTGATGATATTTCTGTGTCGTGGAACATCACTTCTAATTCTATATTATTGTGGGCACTTGTTATCTTATATATCTCCCCCAAGAATAAAGCCAATTCTTTATTTCCTATTGAGCCACTTGTATCTATTGCTGCTGATATCTTAATGTTTTCTTTATTAGTATTTGGAAAGTATATTCCTGTTGATATAAATTTCCTACTTGGGCGTGCATATGTGAAGTCATGCTGTATTTCATTTGTAATAAATCTATATAACATTTGTGCCCAATTTAATTTCTTATTCAACATCTTATCAACAAGTCTTTCTAAATCTCCTTTTAATTTTCCTCTTGATTTTGCAAAATATGCTGCATCTGTTAATACTTGTTTCCAATCTTTTTCTCCTTCTCCTTGTCCTTCTTTATTTCCATTACCATCTTTACTTTCTTTTCCTGCACCTTGTCCATTACCATTTCCTTTTTCATATATATGAATATCCCAACTATCTCCTTGTATTTTATCTGCTACTTCAAACAATTCATTATAAATTGTTTCAGCAACTTTTTTATCGATATCTTTAATTACTTTTTTACCTGTAACAAATGTATTGTTTGTTGAAGGCATAATACATTTAGGTGGTAATTCAAATTGATTATTAATTAACATATTATTAATTAACAAATCAGTTGCTACATTCCATATATTTAATTTTGAATATACTTCTATATCTTTATTTTCATTAACAATTCCTGTTTCAAATCTATTTAAATGCATTAATACACAATGCATTGCCTCGTGGGCTAATACTGCTTTTAATTGTTGTTCTGGTAATTTTAATACGAAGTCTTTATAATAATAACAATTTCCTTTTCCATCAACTGCCATAGTTGGTTCTGATTTATCTCTATGTGCTGTAAAAAACTCTGCTGGTTTTTCTATTAATTGCATATGATTAATTACATAACTAAAGAATGGTTGTTCATCATATAGTTTTATTCTTGCTCTAATTAAACATTGTTCTGCCGTCATACTCATATTAATTCCTCCTTTTCTTTTTCATGTAGTGCTTGTAATTTAAGTAATATGTTTTTTCTTTTGGAAAACTTTATCCACCATTTTGTTTCAATTAATACATCTACAAAATTATTCCATGTGTTTTTATTTTTCAATTCTTTTCTTATTCGTAATAAAGATAATCTCATTTTTGCTAATCCAATTTTATCATATTTACTAAACAATTCTTTTACAGGAATTGCTTTTTCTATTGTTTCATTTTCTAAATCAGTTAATGTTTTATCCATATTTATTCCTCCCTATTTAGATTAAGCCCACGCCAATATACATTTTCCTTGTCTATTAATTGTTATATTTGTTTTTGAACAAGTTCCTACAATGTTATTTGGGCATTCTGTTAATTCACATTTTATCATTTTAAATCACCTTTTAGATTAAGGGAATTATCCCTTAATCCATTATATACTTACTATATTCTCTTGAGAGAACTTCCCACTCTTTCAATTTCAACATCTGTTCAAAGAATGTTCTTGGCTTATATGCTTTGCACATCTTCATAGATATAACCGTGAATTCTGGTTCTAACTTAATCCAAATCTTACATATATTCTGTAATAATTTTGGATTTTTATTATATCTATCTGCAAATGCCCCTGCTATTGCATATTTCATATTAATTTCTTTTGGAGATTTAAAGTCATCTGGACTTTTAATCATTCCATCTATATCTAATGCTGCTGCCATCTTATGGTATGCTATATACTCGCGAGCAATTCCTTCTCCAACTGCTGATGCAAGATATCTTTTAATACTATTATCTTTTGTTTCTCCTTCAATTAACTTACTTGCAAATGCCCAACTTCTTGGAGTTGCAAATGCATCATCATCTGAATTCGAATCAAACTTATATAGATATACTTCCTTAAAGTTTAGGAATGATATGATTGATGGATTGATATTATTTTCTGCTGCCCATATAGTCCAATCATTAATACTTGGAATGCCTAATTGAACATGAGAAAATCTATTTTTTAATGGTGATGATAATAGATATGTATTTGCATTATCATTTGTTCCATTTCCTGCTGCTACAATACCCCAACCTTCTGGAATTTTATATGTTCCTAATCGTTTCTCTAATATAATTTCATACGCTGCTGCTTGAATACTTGGAACTGCCAAATTCAATTCATCAAAGAATATAATTCCTTGTCCTGCTTTTGGTAGTTCTTCTGGCACATACCATTCAGTTGTTTTATTATCTTTATTAAACATTGGTAGTCCTTTCAAATCTTCTGGGTTTCTTTGGCTTAATCTAATATCTATCATACTAAATTTACCTTCTCCCCAACTATTCTTTACGAACTCTAATCCTTTTTCTTTTGCTATTTCCATAGCCGTTTGTTTTACAACATCAGATTTTCCTATTCCCATTGTTCCTTTAACGAATAGGGCGATATCTGTATTGTAACTCTTTTTAATATGCTCTTTTAATTCTTTATGATTTACTTCTGCCGTCATAGATACTCCTCCATTATTTTAAGTTTCTTATCAATTATGACAATCAATAACAATTATCTTGTCCTTATCGTCATAATCTTTAAGAAATTTAAGTATATCTTTTCTTTTCCAACCTTCACTATCAATATGTTCATCTTCTTTATATGATACAATATAGTGGGCTATTTTATCCTTGTTTTCTTTTTCATTTATAAATTCTTTGTATTCTTTTATTGTTGTAATATTATCTTTCAAATTGTGCTTATAAGTATCAATATCTTTTGGGCGTTCTTTTTTCAACCAACTATCCCATCTTCCACCTATCACACACCAATCATAAAATGCATATGGGTTATATTTAAATCCTAAATTACCATTTTCATCTTCAACATAATCGTGTTCATCTTTAAGAACTTGTGCGTGTTTTCTTTTCGCTACATATCCTTGATACTTGTGTATCTTATTAAATAAATCTTCAACAGATGTATTTTCATTTGTAATTAATTCTTTAATATAATCATTTACTTGTTTAACTATATCTTTCTTTTCAACTTCAATTCCAATTTGCATTTGTTCTTCATTATCATTAAAGAACTTATTCATATACTCCATAATAAATTCTTCAGTAAGTTCTTTATCTTTACTTGCTATCATAAATGTTGCAAAGTGCATAACCTTTTCACCTCCTTTATTCTTTTTGTCTTTTCATCATAGCATTTAGTTGAACAATAATGTCCTCCAAATGTTTCATCTGAACAAAGAACATATGGCGTTTTCCAATGTAAGTTCTTTGCACAATTTTCACACTTAGTAACTAATTCATCACAATTTTCGCAATGAACTTTTACTAATGTTTTTGCTTTTACATATCCCATGATTATTCCACCTCTTAAACATTGTTTCATAACTTTTAATCCACTCATCAGAACATATTGTTAAACTATCTAATTCATCTAACATA
>Ga0247841_10005243_pt1 | contig 21235 bp, 18 predicted proteins | sample LaCruzMarch2015__2_FD_192410 | JGI IMG/M metagenome (GOLD analysis project Ga0247841, IMG submission 192410) | Freshwater microbial communities from meromictic Lake La Cruz, Castile-La Mancha, Spain - LaCruzMarch2015_18m | ecosystem: Environmental > Aquatic > Freshwater > Lake | place: Spain... | reverse complement strand
GGCAGTCTGGAAACTATATATAGCTGCCGGTTTGGATCGGCGGCGAGATTCTTGCTGCCTGCAGGATCACTGCTTCAGGAAAATGGGTGGGGGTTTTATCTGCTAAACCCTTGATTGGACGGGCTCGTTTTTCACATCGCACGCCAATTGCGTGCGCTGAGTGATACGAATCGAACAGAATGAGATCCTCTTATAGGCAGATGCAACTTTCTATATGCTGATGTACAAAGAGGAGTTAGCACCCGCCGACTATGGGACCGGAGCCCCGATGAGCGTCCCGTCCCCCCTCAGTAAAAACCATCACCCCATCCCACGAATACAAAAGTATGCACCCGGTCCTCAAAGACACGGTGGGCCTCGGCACCCTCCTCTGGCTCATCGGGTACACCCTTCCGATATGTGATGGATAATGCTTTCCAGCCATAAACTCCTGCAGCAGTACTGGAACGATAACCGCTACGACATTGAGAACGTTCAGGTCTGGTATATTGACAGGGGCGCTCCCAATGACCGGTCCAGCGTAAGCGGTCCTGACATCAGCCTCGCGCCATACTACATGAACATCCGGACAACCGATGGCGAAAAACCCGTACCGTATCACCGGATCCTGCTCATCACGTATGAGGGAAAGGTAACATTCGAAAATCAGAAGATCCAGGGACTGGCATACCAGCTCATGGAAGAGACCCACCCCCAGGGATAGCCGGTCCGGGTCACCGCGTGGATGGTCCCCTGCCAGTTCTCCGGTAAAAAAAAGCCTGAAATTCAGTCCTCGTCCTCACTATCGTATTCCAGCCACAGGTAATCATCAGTCGCGGGGTCCTGCAGTTCGTCATACAGGTCCCGTAAGTCGCGACCGGGATTCTGGTGCCGGCAATTCTGTCATACCGGTCATCCGTCCTCACCCCCGTCACCATCCTGGTCACGTGGTGGTGGTTCAGGAGGCGGGAACGCCTCCCCTGCGGTATTATGCCGGAGCCCCTTTTGAGCGTCAGACCCATCATCTCCCCGGGAAATCTGGCAGGAAATCCCATAAAAAACCTCTCCGGCAGTATTGAAACCGGATATCCAGTGTGACACGCAACGATTCGTCAATGGCATGTCACGATAAAAAAGATCGGTCGAACCGTGCCTCATCCCGCTTGTATTCATTCAATGCGAACGGAGGGGATAATCCATTGCTGCCGGGGAATTCTCCGGAAGAAAAAAAACTCCTGGCAGAAAAATTCTGCAGGTGTATCCTCCTACGAGGTTCTTCTCAGGGTATCGATGCCAAGCATGGAGGGTTTGCCGTTGTCAATGTTAATTAATTCGATCTCATTAGTTGATACTATTGTCCCATCACAATGCCCGCTGGTGTATTCGACGATCCGCAAAGTCTTTCCATCACGGTCGATCACGCCGGCAAATCCCTCGGTTCTCGTTGTGCCGGATAGCAAGGGGAAGAGCATATACCCGGCAAACAAGCGGTCTTTTTGTTCGGTGATCACAAGGGTCATATTAACATTGGCGGATTCCCCGTAACCCACTCCCTCAATATAGCCTTTCACGGGACCAGTCCAGTTTCCGACAAGATTGGGAATACCTGCCGGAGCTGGCGGTGCGGTATTGACGGTGCTGCACCCTGCACAGAGAGCAATAACGAATAAACACGCTACACAGAGAATCCATTTCATGGCAAACCTCTTCCTCTTTAAGGGTAGATTGGTATCGATAGTATATGATACCACACCCGTCAAAAATCCCCCAAAAAAATCATCCACCACCCTCTCCAAACCGGGCAGGGGAAATCTAACCGGCAATCATCCAACCCTCACAGCCCCCCTGTCGTCAGCACCCCCACCACCTGCTGCGCTGCACCCGGGTCCAGAACCTTCGTGATCACCAGCCCGGCAATGGCAATAAATAAAGCCCAGATCATCTTCATCACATGCTCATTCTTCCCGAACGTCTCAATGATACCTCGGTTATTGGCATTCGCTAAACCACCCGTTGTTTGTTTTATTCTTGTTCAACAGTTTACTATTCCAGCTCAGAAACATTCCGGAATTTCCGGGCACTTGGACACCATTTTCACGATTTCCGGGATCTATTTCTGTACAAATTTTCTCGAAGGAGATCCCGGAAAATGCAATTATTGTGTCCAAGTGTCCAAATGGTGCACTATTTTCCAGTACCATTCATATTTCCGTTAACGTACTCTGTCCGCTTACAGCCTGCTCCGCTGCAATCCGTTCAGCTTCATTTTTCATGCGGATACCGGACCAATACCGGTCAATGCCGGATTTTCCGCCGTCGATTACACCAAGTTCCCGCAATGAAGTACAAAGTTTTTTCTTTGAGATCTTCTGGTGGTATCCCTCTTCCTCGCACCATTTTTCAAACATCTCATTTATCGCCATTCGTGATACTTTACAACCCGCCTCCAGCGAACATTCCGTCGCCAGAAATAACCCCACGACATCGCTCACCGTCCGCAGGTTCGTCGTTGCCTGCAAAACCTTCCCAGGCTGCACCAGCCGGTTCCCGTTCGCGTAATACCGTGCGAGCCCGGCGAGGCACCAGTTCAGGATACCGCTTGATTCCTGTAACAACTTCGCAGCAATATCCGGGTCGCACTTCTCCTCCGGGATCTGGACGGTAAACGGCAGCATCCAGAGCCGGCGCCAGATGCCGTCATCGGTGCCCGAAATTTTCGGCTCGTGATTGGTGGTCAGCCAGATCTTCGCAACCGGGGGGAACTCAAACTCGTTCTCGTACAGTTTCCGGACCGTAATCGCATGCTCCCCGGTAAGTTGCTTGTTGATCGACTCGTCCATCCGTGCCCCCTCTGCACCTTCGGCTGCTGTTGCGAACCGGGCTCCTTCGAGCCGGGCGAGATCCGAACGGGTCGTCTCGAACCGTTTCGCCATCAGGGAATCGGAAGCGATGTTGACCGCGTAATTGGCAAAGATCCGGGCCAGCACTTCGATCGTCTTCGACTTCCCGTTCCTTCCCTTCCCGTACAGGATGAACATCAGCTGCTGGGGATTGCTCCCCAAAAGCGTGTACCCGCACATTGCCTGGAACCCCGCGAGGTACTCCGTATCACCCGCAAAGAGGAGATTGAGATGCGCAATCCATTGCGGGCACTCAGCCGCAGGATCGTAATCGACTGCTGCCTGTTTGGTCAGCATGTCTTCCTTCCGGTGGTCGGAAAAGATCATGGTTGCGAGATCCAGCGTTCCGTTCCGGCAATTGAACAATTCCGGATAACAATCGAATTCGCCGGGAACGACCGGTATGTGCGGGGCTGCGGAGTCGATCATTGCTTTTCGTGCGTGCAGGCTCTCGGAATAGATCGCCCAACGGGAAAGCGCCCGCGAGCGATCGGTTGTCACAGCACGGGAGGCTTCGTTGTGGATCGAGCGTGCGACACATGTCGCGATGATCAGCATCCTGCCCGCATCGTCCCGGACCCAGACTTTTCCGTTCCAGAGATACCATGAATTATACGTCGCACAGTACCGGATCACATCGCCGTACTGTGCTTTGAGTCGTTCCGCGTTACCGGCATCGGTTATGGGGTATTCAGGAAGAGTGTCTTTCCCGGGTGTATCGGCAGGAAGAACCGGTTTGTTTTCCTCCTGCACCTTTCCCTTCGCCCGCTCACGGCTCCACCCCGCGATCCGCTGCTCCTGCCGGTCGTGCTTCTCTTCTTTCGTCTCGTACTTCTCCCGCAGTTCCTGCCACCGCTGCTTCCCGCTGCCGCAGGACTCGTGATGGCAGGCGGCATGGATCTTTCCGCTGGCGAACTGGATTGCATACGCACCGTCCTTGTGCGCTGATGAAAACGGGCACTGGTCGAGAGTGAAAAGCGTGCCACCGGCATAGGGTTTTTGGAATTTCACCATAATCCCATGCTCGTTTAACCAATCCGGCAAATTCGCAATGCTCTTATACCCCTTTGTTTCCACTGGAACTTCCGCCTGAATCTCCTCTTCAGATGGCAGCTGTCCGGCAAGCTCGTGCAACTGTTCCGCAGTCACAACCGCCACTGAACCCGGAACAGAAATGATCCGGCTCCTGCGGTGCGGGCGTTCGGGAGTGTGATCGCCTTTTCTGGCTACAGTGCCGTAGATTTTCCAGATCCGCCCGGCGTTGTAGTTCGCTGTATCAACTGAGACTCCGGCATCTGAAAACAGGGCATCCAGTGTACAAAGAACCGCTTTCACCAGTTGCGTTGATTGTTCATCGTTCGCGAGGTCGATCCGGTACATCAGGTGCGCTCCGTTGCCGGAGTCGCCCCTGACCGGTTCGGGAAACCCCAGCCCGGCAAGCCACGCGGCGATTTCATCCGCTTTTGCCATCGCAAGCCCGTGCTCTGCATCCGTACTCGATACACCGCTCGGGCGCACCGGGTCGATGTCGATCGGCAACCACCGGCGCCGGATAATATCTGCGTCACCGGTTGTCGCATCCGACCGCGAGAGATGCATCTTGATCCGGTTTGCCCGCCGGGCAAGAAGCGCCGGGTTCACCACGTTCAGCGTTACATACATCCCGTGAACACAAGGATCTGCATCGATCGCTTCGGCAAACCGGGCACATGCGGCATGATCAGTGAAGTACCCGCTGTGCGTTGCGTTGTCAGCCAGAGCCCGTATTTCTACAACCTGCCCCGGCTCGGCAAGGACATCAATCGCTTGTGCAATCCCATTATCAGGAATAAATGAGGGGGATGGATCGTTAGTCATGTTCCACCATCCCGGTTGGAGGATCCGGTCGTGTTCGTTTGATCCGTCTGCTGCGATTGGTCCGTGTGTAGTACCTTTTCCGTGTGTTGCGATTGATCCGTCTGTTGCACTTTATCCATGTGCCGCGATTGATCTGTCTGTTGAACCTTTTCTGTGTGTTGCGATTGATCCGTCTGTTGCACCGTATCCGTCTGCTCTACCGCTTTTTTTGTGCTGCACCGGATCTTGATCGTGTAGTGATGCCAATGCGTCCGGACGATCACTACACGGTACAGTTTCCCCCCACTCTCCTTTACGCCGCGTTGCAAGGCGGCAGGAAGCAGGTACAGCGGGATCTCCCGCATCACCAGTGCCCGTTTCCGGGTGGGAGTCTGGTGCCGATGTTCGGCTTTCCCTCCGGCTTTTTTCCCGGATAGTTTTGCGGTTCCGTCGTGTGGCAACGGTATAGAACCGTCCGGGAGGATCTCCTGTGGGCTTGCCATCTTCTCTGTGTTCTGGTCTTCGATACTCTGACAGCCGATCGCCATTTTTTGTGTCTCGATCTCTGTCCCGATCCGTATGGATCCGTTCATCGCGGTGCTTTGGCACTCTGATGTGGTTGCAGATATGTTCTGCATAAATTTTCACGACCTGTAAATGTAAATTCAACAACGATACCGTGCAGTCAGACCGGGCGGATCGTTCTCATCCGTACGGCTGCATGACAAAAAAAGCCGGTCCGGGTTTCCGAATAGAGCCACGGCTATGATCCGGTCGAAGAAATCCTCTCGTGGATGCGGCAGGTGACCTGTTGGATCAGCGTGACTATTGAGACCCGGCTACCGGTTGACCGGCGCTTAATTACGTAAACCAAAATAGGTGAAGAGCGAGAATATCGGGGCGTGACCGCTCGTTAACCGGTACCGCTTCCCCGCATTCATTGCATTTTTCGATCCAGTTACTACAATGAGCTCTTTAATTCCGGCACTGGCTGATAGTGATGGCATACATGGGCGGATGGCTGTACCGATCTTTGCAATGACGGTTTCTGCACCCACCTTTAGCCTCATTCTCAGTCGTGCGAAGGATTTTCTGAACATTGTATGAACCAACTTTTGACGTCTGATATATTAAGGAGATGGATGACTGTGAAAATTTTTGAAGTTATTCGCTGAGTCCGGATGGGGTCCGGGCATTAATTGAACCCGGATTGGATATTTATCCGAACCATGGATCCGTACGCGGCGCGAGCTGAACCGAAATACGGTTTTACGGGCAGATTTTCCATAAAAACGTGATTGGGCGATGGAGGGTGCCGCACTGTGCTGCGATTATGGCGTTTTTGGATCCTGGCATAACCCCTTTTGGGGTGCGTAACCGTCTTTTACCTTTTTTAAGGCGAAGCACGGCAGATACAAAGTGTTAAAGGGTAAAAGCGTCACATTCCCAATAAGTCTGGTTTATAGTTGGATGCCAAGGAGTGGCTGGGTTCCCCGAAGTGCTGCTGATCCTCCCGGGAACCGGGCTCTTTTTGTTGGAATGCAAAGGGAGGTTCAATCGTATGCAAACGGGTAAGGTAACAAGTTATGTTCTGGTAATCTGCCTGGTCCTCATCGGGTTTTCTTTTCTCGCTGGATGTACCCAGAAGGAACCACAATCCAGTGTTGTGAAAACCGACGCCGGCTCTGTTTCCGGGATAAATCAGGACGGAATCCGGGTGTATCGCGGCATACCGTACGCGGCTCCACCGACTGGGGATCTGCGATGGAGACCTCCCGCACCTGTACAACCCTGGAACGGCACGAGAGAGGCAACGGTGTTCTCAGCAGTCTGTCCCCAGCCGGGCGCGACAGATATGAGCGAGGACTGCCTGTACCTCAATGTCTGGACACCGGCACAAAGTGCCGATGATAAACTGCCGGTCATGGTCTTCATCCATGGCGGGGCATTCGGAGAGGGAGCCGGGTCTCTCACACTGTATAACGGAACAGCGCTTGCAAAAAAAGGTGTCATCGTAGTCACGACCAATTACCGGCTTGGCGCTCTCGGGTTCCTTGCCCATCCCCAGCTGGATAACGAATCTCCAAGTAACAGCTCGGGCAATTACGGTCTTCTCGATCAGATTGCAGCCATGCAGTGGGTGCAACGGAATATCGGGGCGTTTGGCGGGGACCCGTCCCGGGTGACCGTGTTCGGGGAATCGGCAGGAGCCTCGAGCATCCTCGCACATCTTGTAATCCCAAAAAGCACGGGGCTTTACCGGCAGGCAATTGTCGAAAGTGGTCCCCTCTGGACGAATAGGGCTCTCGTGAATATTTTCCTTCCAAAAGCCGAAGCCGAACAGTACGGGATAGAGTACGCAAAAAGTCTCGGATACACAGGCCCGGATGCAATCCGGCAGATGCGAAAGGTAAGTTCTCAGGACCTGGTCAATGCAACCCCCTGGCCGTCATCCTCGTTCTGGCTTGTTACCACCCTCCGGTTCTTACCAACGATTGACGGATGGTTGATCCCCGACTCCCCGGACACCCTCTACCGTCTCCACCGGGAGAACCCGGTTCCCCTTATCATCGGGACGAACAGCGATGAAGGAGCCACTCTTGCCGCGAATGCAAACATGACCGTTCCGGAGTACGAAAAATTCATCCGGGACCGGTTCGGGAAGGATGCGGGTGCGGTTCTCGTAAAGTATCCTGCCACTTCGACTGAAGAGGTCCAGCTCCGCTTGGAGCGGATCATGACTGACTACGACTTCACTGACTCAGCAAAGTTTGCGGCGGCATCGATGGCAGACCTGAACCGGAGCACGTACCTGTACCGGTTCTCCTATGTCATACCCGGACAACCCTTTGGGGCATTCCATGGCAGCGAGCTCTTCTTTGTATTCAGACCGCCCACGACGAAGCCTGACCCGGTGAGCGCCGGGGTATCAGACACGATGATGGACCTCTGGGTACGGTTCGCGAAGACAGGAGATCCAAACGGCGGGATGAATGTGAGCTGGCAACAATACACCCGGGCGGGGGACCAGTATCTTGATATCGGGGAGATCCCGAGCATGAAGAGCGGCTATTAAACCGCACTTTTTTTTACGCATCTATCGTCTTACTTCGCCACTTTTGCATAGCCGACCCTGATTCCTGACATAACCCCGATTCGCCAGTTAATGATCATTCAGGCAACCTTTGCACGGGGCAAGTAAAACCCCGGCATCATTTTTTTTTGAGATGCGGCGGGGTGGCTTTTCCTCATCCCCCCGGGAAGTGTCTTCTAATTATGGGATTATCTCCCGTCAACAAACAGAGCGGTGTGCATCACCTTGCCGTGCCCGTTTTTTAGTGTTGATGGTCAATGACCGGCCCGGGTCATCAAATTCCCGATCGCGTACACCGAAGTTAACATAAATGTTAACGTTGGTGTACTTAAGTGGGAACATAAGATACGGAGGAGCCGATGACACGGGAGATTCTCAAGGCAAAAGTCCGCTCTTGTGTGTGAAAGTTATGCGGCAAATATCGCCACAGTACCCTTTATTAGTAGAATCGTCCATCAATGGTTATCATAAACTAATGGGTGTGGAAAGAATTTGGCACAGTTTTGTCCTGATTACGGGTGTCCATTCGTTAGAGAAACATCAAAACTGAATTTTAGAGTAAAGTGAGAGATACCGTGAGGAAAAAACTGCTGAGCCAGCTTATTGTCCTGATGCTGTGCGTGATATGTACAGTCAGCATCACGATGGCGGCAGTTGAGGAAACTGTGACGACACCGGCTGAAACCACGAAGCCGGTGACAACCTTCCCCCTATACCAGAATGTCACTACCCCGACACTTGTGGTACCTGTTCCTCCAGGTACCCCTGAGATTCCACCATTTTTGAATGACTTCGATCCGCGCACCCAACGTGATCTGAGAAATCCTTATGATTCCATTCGGGAAGGATTGGGTAACCATGCCCCGGGCACACCTCCTGAAGAAATTGGATCTACATACGGCAGTGAAACGTACGTGTTTGTTACCAAATGGGGTACCCGCAATCCTGATGAAGGGTGGTTCTTAAATCCTCAGGGTGTCGCAGTTGATTCATCGGACAATGTCTACGTCGCCGACACATCAAACAATCGGGTCCAGAAATTTTCTTCAACCGGGACATATTTAGCGAAGTGGGGATCAGAGGGATCCGGTGACGGGCAATTCCAATCACCCGTAGGAGTCGCAGTAGATTCGTCGGACAATGTCTACGTCGCTGACACGTCAAACAATCGGATCCAGAAGTTCAGTTCTGATGGGACATTTTTGGTGAAGTTGGGATCAGAGGGATCCGGTGACGGGCAGTTCTCCTATCCCTACGGTGTTGCGGTTGATTCATCGGGTAATGTCTACGTCGCTGACACGGTCAACAATCGGATCCAGAAATTCAATTCTGCCTTGACATTTTTAGCAAGGTGGGGAACCTTCGGATCCGGAGACGGGCAGTTCCAGAATCCATTAGGTCTCGCGGTTGATTCATCGGGCAATGTCTACGTCGCTGATTATGGCAACAATCGGATCCAAAAGTTTGGTTCCACCGGGGCATTTTTAGCGAAGTGGGGGAGCGAGGGAATCGGAGACGGGCAGTTTACATCTCCCAGTGGTGTCACAGTAGATTCTTCAGGCAATGTCTACGTCGCTGACACGTCAAACAATCGGATCCAAAAGTTTGGTTCCACCGGGGCATTTTTAGCGAAGTGGGGGAGCGAGGGAATCGGAGACGGGCAGTTTAAATCTCTCAGTAGTGTCACAGCAGATTCATCGGGCAATGTTTATGTCGCCGACAAAGAAAACAATCGGATCCAGAAATTTAGTTCTACGGGGACATTTTTAACAAAATGGGGATTAACTGAGTCCAGTAATGGGAATTTCAAATATCCCCTCGATGTCGCAGTTGATTCGTCGGGCAATGTCTACGTCGCTGACGATTACAACAATCGGATCCAAAAGTTCAGTTCTGATGGGACATTTTTAACGAAGTGGGGGACTTGGGGAACCGGAGACGGGCAATTCAACCTTCCCGAAGGTGTCGCAGTTGATTCGTTGGGTAATGTGTATGTCGCTGACTCTGGCAACAATCGGATCCAGAAGTTTAGTTCCACCGGGGCATTTTTAGCGAAGTGGGGATCGTTGGGATCTGGTGGCGGGCAATTTACATCTCCCAGTGGTGTCGCAGTTGATTCGTCGGGCAATGTCTACGTCGCTGACAATGGCAACAATAGGATCCAGAAGTTCGGTTCTGATGGCACGCTTTTAGCGAAGTGGGGATCTCCGGGATCCGGGAATGGACAGTTCTCCTCTCCCTGCGGTGTTGCAGTAGATTCGGTGGGAAATGTCTACGTTGCTGATTATGGCAACAATCGGATCCAAAGATTTAGTTCCACCGGGTTATTTTTAGTGAAGTGGGGAACATCGGGTTCTGGAGATGGGCAGTTCGACTCTCTTCACAAACTTGCAGTAGATTCGTCGGGCAATGTCTACGTCGCTGACACTTACAACAATCGGATCCAAAAGTTCAGCGCATCCGGGGCATATTTTACGAAGTGGGGATCTTCGGGATCCGGAAACGAGCAGTTCGCCAATCCCTACGGTGTCGCTGTAGATCCTTCGGGCAATGTCTACGTCGCTGACACTTACAACAATCGAATCCAGAAGTTTGCGCCTTATGCGGCAAACCCCCCGGTTGCCAACTTCTCCGGCACACCTACCTCCGGCACCGCACCGCTAACCGTCACATTCACGGATAGCTCGACTAACACGCCGATATCATGGTCATGGGATTTCGGAGATGGATCATTAGTGAATGCCACGATGCAGAACCCGGTTCATACCTTTGCCGGTAGCGGTACCTACGCGGTATCTGACAACACGATCTCCATCAAGAACATGGAATTTAATCCCCCCAGCGTGACGGTCAAAGCGGGTTCGATCGTGCGGTGGGTAAACAATGACGAATCCCCGCACACGGTTACGTTCACAACGGAGTCCGGGATTGATGCATCAGGTCCGCTTTCCTCAAGCCAGTCGTTTTCCGTGAAATTTGACCAGCCGGGAACCTTTGCATACTACTGTGCGATCCATCCCGGCATGCACGGGACTGTTATTGTAGAGAGCACCGGCCCCTACACGGTTTCACTGAACGCGACCAATTCTGCAGGAAGCAATACTTTCACATGGACGAATTACATCACGGTCAGTTCCGTACATTATAACTTTACAGAACAGCAGAATGGCGCCACCGTATACCTGAACCCGACCAACACCATAACGCTCAAACTAAATGATAACCCCTCAACCGGGTATTCGTGGAACATGGCAACAACCGACGGGTTACAAGTTACCAGCAACTCGTTTCAGTCATCAGATACAACCGGAAGGCTGAATGGTGCAGGGGGTATCCATTCCTGGAACATGACCGTAGTTGGGACTGGTGAACAGAAGATCTCTGGTATCTACTCGCGGTCGTGGGAACCGGTGACCGGAAACGAGAACCGGTTTGACATGACAATTATTGTCGTGTAATCCTCGTTCGTTGCATGTACCTGTTAGCAGAGAGATGTGAATCTGTGCGAACATTGGTACAGGAGAGAAGTACTGGAGACCGCACCGGCGCGGTCACTCCCCAGCATGGCAGACCTGCACATACACGTCGCCGAAGAACTCTTCCTGCCGAAGGCTGCAGCGCCCGTCAAGCGCTAAAAACAGAAGAGGGATGTACACCTCAGGCATACCCCAGCCAAGAACCCGGCAGATCTCGGCAAGCGTCATCTCGTTTTCCGGACCCGTACAGCTCAGGCACTCTTCGAGCACCTTACCCGCCGAGTCCTGGTATCCTTCGTCGTGTGCGATATTCACGACATCATCGGCATCCAAAAGAAACTCTTCAACCGGCGGGAGCCGGCGGCGACGGCGCTCCTCTTTTTCGATGTTTTTTAATTCGAGGATCAGCTCAAACAGGGTGACCGGGCTTTTTCGCATGTTCTTCCTGTCGAGACGGCGCTGGATCTCCCGTTCGAGCCGTTCGATCGGTCCCAGCCTGCCCTCATAGTCAGACTCGGAATCGAGCGCGAGATCGTAATCCTCTCCTGAGGTTTCATCATCACCTTCCGCATCAGTATCGGTTGCAGACAGCAGTTCGAGCTGCTCTGACTTCATACGCAGGAGCGTTGCCGCAAAAAAGAGCGTTCGCCCGGATACCTGTAAATTGAGTTGCCGCCGTCGTTCCAGTTCCTGCAAAAACCGGTCGGTCACCTCAATGATGTTGATGTTCCATGGATCTATCTCGCCGCGCTCCGCAAGACCAACAAGGATCTCGACCGGGTCTTCAACCACACCTGTCTGGCTGGAATCGGGTGCCGGTATCTCTTCAGGGACAGACACGGGTGCAATAATAACCTCTGCCGGTGCGGGTATTTTTTTTGCAGATCTCCGTGAACGTACCGGGGGTTCCCGGGACGCTGGCTCATCATGAGCTCCGGGAGGCATGTCACGCACTGCCGTCGGTTCTGTGTCCCGGTCCGGATCAACCATGTGCTTTTACCCCGGTAACGAGGGTACTCTTATCCTGCCGCAGGGTCACACCCATGATCCGGTGCGCCTCATCGATCATCGGTTTTCGCAGCGATACAATGACGAACTGGGACGTGGCGGCAAGCTCCTTGATCATTGCCGCGATGCGCTCCACGTTCGAGCCATCGAGAGACATGTCCACCTCATCGAATGCGTAAAACGGGGCAGGGATAAAATGCTGGATTGAGAAGATAAACGCCAAGGTAGTAAGCGATTTTTCGCCACCCGAAAGAGATGACAGAAGGTGGACTTTTTTGTCCCGTGGCTGGACCGCAAACGTCAGCCCGCCGGTAAACGGGTCCTCTTCATTTTCGAGGATAAGGTGCCCGCTCCCGCTCGTGAGCCGGGCAAAGATCTCACGGAAATTGGCATCGATTGCCTTATAAGCGGTGTTGAACGCCTCGTACTTCATCTGCTCATATTTTTCGATCCGCTCAATTAAGTTCGCCCGCTCCAGCGACAGGGTCTCTTTTCGTTCCGTCCGTTCATCAACCTGCCGCTGCACCTTCTCGAACTCTTCAATGGCGAGCATGTTGACCGCCCCGATCTTCCGGATCATCCCGTCAGACTCGGCAATCTTACCCTCGATCTCGGTGAGCGAAAGATCGGTCGTTTTTTCACCCACCTGCTCCCTGAGCATTGCCACTTCAGTACCGAGTACCCGGGCGCGTTCATCGATGGCGGTCATCTGGAAAGTGACGCGCTCTTTTTCGGCATCGAACTTCAATATCCGGGATTCCGAGTCATGGATGAGCGCTGCCACCTCCCCGCGTTTGATGCGCAACTCCTCCAGCTCGCCCGAAAATTCCTTCTGCTTCACCTCAAGTTCCGCAATCTGCGCCTTGTGCAGGGCGATCTGCTCGTTTGCCGCTGCAACATCAAGGTCAACCTGCCGGTTCCGTTCGTCCTGCCTGGTCCGATCTTCGGCAAGTTCGAGAAGCCGTGAATTAAAATGCTGACGTTCGCGGGAGGCGTCGTTAACATCCGCCTCCTTGTTGCGCAGGTGGCGTTCCGACTCCTCGATCTCTTTTCGCTTTTTCTCTATCTGGACGGTAAGTGCGGGGATATTGGTATCGTCAAGGCGCTTTTTGATCTCCTCGATCTTTGCATTGATTGCGTTGATCTCTTCAGTTGTTTTATCCAGCTCGCCTTCGAGTGCGGTAAGTTCAGCTGCACCGTTTCCGGTCTCCACCTGCTCGCGCGCAACCGCTGCCTCGATCGTCTGCTTCTCGACCGTGATTGCCTCAAACCGGCGGGTGTATTCCTCAGAGAATATCCCCAGACGGGCAACATCCTGGTCGATCTCATTTCTTGTGGCTCGCTTTGCATCGACTTCTCCAGTTAAGCGCTTTACTCCCTCCTCAAGGATCGCAGCTTCCGTGGAAAGTTCAGACAGGTGTAGCCGGATACGCACGATCTCATCGTCAACGGCGGCACCAAATCCCCGTACTGGTTTTTTTGCTGCACCGCCAGTCATCGCACCGCTCTTTTCGAGGAGTTCTCCCTCAGGCGTCACCATCCGGTACCTGCCGATCAGCCGGCGTGCCCGTTCGAGGGTGTCAACCACGACTGTCGCGCCGAGCGCGACGGCAAATGCCCGGTCGTATTTCGGATCATATTCGAGCAGGTTTAGTGCATAATCGATGATTCCTGACTCTTTTAACGGGGGTAATGCCGGGGGTTTAAGTTTGTTTAAGGGAAGGAACGTCACGCGCCCGAGCCGCTCTTCTTTTAAGTACCGGATCGCATCCGCAGCGATCTGGTCGTCATCGCAGAGTACGAAATGGAGCTTGTTGCCTGCCGCCACATTGAGTGCAGTCGCATACTCTTTGGGGGCTTTACCGAGTTCTGCAATTGTGCCGTGGACCCCATCCATCGCCATGATCGCTTCGATCGCTTTGCCGCCGGATTCGCCCCGCGCCTGTTGTGCCGCCTCCAGCCGGATTGCATCCTGCTCCGTATCCCGCATCTCGGTGCGCAGGCGATCCAAGGAAGAGCGACGGGCAAAGAGCGCCCCCTCCAGCTCCGAGAGTGTACGGTCAAGCTCCTTTTTCTTTGCAAGGAGATCTGCCGCACTCTTTTCACTGCCTGACATCTGCGCCTGTTTTTCGGCGTATTCCTCGTCAAGTTGTACCAGGAGCCCGGTGAGCCGTTCGCGTTCGGTGGTGCGCATCCGGCTCTTCTCGATTAACATATCCTGCTGGTGGAGAATTTCTGACCGGTGTCCCTTTTTCTCTTCTGCATCTTTTAAGAATGCGAATAATGCGTCACGGGCACTCTCGGTACCTTCGGAATGCTCACGGATCTCAATTTCGATCTTATCGAGCACCGCCTTTGCCGTTGCCACTTCCATGGCGATGTTGGTCCGGTCGATGGTCAGCGTGCGGATCTGATCGGTGAGCTCCTGCACCCTTGCTTCGGCACGCTTCGTGTCCATATAGATGCGGTTGATCGCCTCAAGGTTGCCTTCCTTATCCTTGCGCAACCGCACGATGGTCTGTTCCGCGAGCTTGATCCCGCTTTTTGCCTCTTCTAATAAAGCGATCAGTTTTAAGTAGTCCGGTCCGCTCTTCCTGTTGATTTCGTCATCGATATCTTTCTGGTCAGCCGCAAGGTACGAGAGCTCGTTCTCTTCAAGGCTCCGGTCCGCGTCGATACGGGAGATCTGTATCTTGTGTTCTTCTGTCGACCGCAGGATTGTCGCGAGTTCCTTTTCACGGTCATGGAGCTGGGCAGCCGCACGGCAACCCTGGTAAAAGGAGAGTTCTGTCTGCCATTTCTGGTATTCGAGCGCATGTGCCCGCTCCTTTTTTAACTCGTTTGCCCGTTTTGAGAGTTCAAGCAGCAGCAGTTCCTCGCGTTCGATCCGCTCGCGAACGATATCCAGCTCGGCAAGTGCCTGCTGCTTTTTGGAATCGAATTCCGACACTCCTGCGATCTCATCGATGATCTTCCGGCGCTCGAAATCGCTCATCTCCATGATCCGGGTGACATCTCCCTGCATCACGACGTTATACCCGTGAGGTATGATCCCGTGTTTTGAGAGATAATCGACAATATCGCTCTGCTTGCAGAGCCGCTCATTTAAGTAATTGTAACTGTAGTACCCGTTCGCCGTCCTTTTTATGCGTCGCCGTATCTTTGTCCCGTCAGAAAATTCAAGGGCAACCTCTGCGGTATTTCTCCCGGAATTGAGGTTGATTAAGTCGGTGAGCTTCTCTGCCCGCAGGTTGCGGGAGCTCGACAGTGCCAGCACAAAAAGGATGGAATCGACAATATTGCTTTTCCCGGACCCGTTGGGTCCTGAAATGACGGTGAATCCCTCTAAAAACGGAATTTTTATCTTTTTAGAAAAAGACTTGAAATTATCGATCTCCAGCTCTGTGATGTGCAAAGATCCGGCTCCTTACTTCTTTGCAGGATCTTTCTTCTCTTCTTCAGCGGCATAGATGAGATCCGTCTGTTTTGGCTTGACAGAGATCCCCTTCTTGTTGCGACCGTATCCTGCTGAAGCGACGGTATATTTCGCGTCTCCCCGCCGCGGTTCAAGCTTCATCGTCCCATCGGGTTGCATGATCATTCCCATTTCCGGTTCCGCTGGTTTTTCAGATTCGGCGTCAGCCTGGCGGACAGATTTGGGTCGCATTACAACCGTGCTCCCTGATCCCGATGACCCGCCAACAGCTGCCTGCGGCTCTGATCCCTGCACAAGAGGCTGCATCTTCTTGATGCGCTCATCGGCTTGCTTGGACATCTTCATCACGATGGACTTGAGGTCAAGAAGCTCCTGCGTAAGTCCCTTTACGAGCGCTTCCGTATCTCTTAACTTCTTCTCCAGCGCTGCAATGCGGTCCTCGTTTGCAGCACCGCTGCCTGAACTTTCCATCATCGTAATCTGTTTCTCCTTTGTATAGATTCAAACTATAAGGTACCTGACATTTGCAATCGGTTGCACCGCGTTGTACCCTTATTAGTACTGGTGCGGCGCACTCCTTATTAATAATAGTAGTGATCGCCTGATTAGGAAAAAAGGTTTGTGTTCTTTTCCCAAAATTGCCGGTTATTTCCCCCAACCCAGCCGAACCGTATGGCACTTCTTCACGCGCTTTTTTTTAAAACCCGTGCGGGAAAAGGAATCTGCGCACCCGGGCGAATGCTGATCGCCGGTATGTAAGAAAAGGTATTACCTGATTGGAACGAACCCTTTTGCATATGTCGTATCTTTCCCATACTGATCCAGAAATAGCAGATATCATTGAGAAGGAACGGCTCCGCCAGACAAACGGGCTCGAACTTATTGCATCCGAGAACGTTGTCAGCCGTGCGGTACTCGAGGCGATGGGGTCTGTCATGACCAACAAATACGCCGAGGGCTACCCCGGAAAACGATACTATGGCGGTTGCGAGTTCCATGATATGGCGGAGAACCTTGCCCGGGACCGGCTCAAAAAATTGTTTGGAGCCGAACATGCAAATGTTCAGCCCCATTCCGGGACCCAGGCAAATATGGCGGTCTATTTTGCGTTCATGAAACTGGGAGAGAAAATTCTCTCCATGAAGCTCAACCAGGGCGGACACCTCTCGCACGGTTCGCCGGTCAGCTTCACCGGTAAGTTTTACGAGATCGCACAGTACGGGGTCGACCCGAAGACCGAGGTTCTGGACTACGGTACGATCGAAGAGATGGCACGAAAGGAAAAACCCCGGATCATCGTCTGCGGCGCCTCCGCATATCCCCGTACCATTGATTTTAAAGCGTTCCAGGAAATTGCCGATGGTGTAGGGGCATACTGTATGGCAGACATCGCCCATATTGCCGGGCTTTGTGCGACGGGAGTCCACCCGAATTCTGTGGGTGTCGTGAATTTTACCACAACGACAACGCACAAGACTCTCCGCGGTCCCCGTGGCGGCGCAATTATGTCCAACAGCGAGTATGCACAGGCAATTGACAAGGCAGTCTTTCCCGGCATGCAGGGCGGTCCGCTCATGCATACGATCACGGCAAAGGCAGTCTGTTTTCAAGAGGCGCTCCGACCTTCATTTACGGAATACAATAAACAGATCGTCAGGAATGCAAAGGTGCTTGCCGAAACCCTGATGAACAACGGTCTCCGGCTTGTTTCCGGCGGCACGGACAACCATCTCATGCTGCTTGACTTTACCGAACAGCAGATCACCGGGCTTGAAGCGGAAGTAGCTCTTGGTAAAGCCGGTATCACGGTGAACAAAAACACCATCCCGAACGAGACCAAAAGCCCATTTGTGACGAGCGGGCTCCGTGTCGGCACACCGGCAGTCACTTCACGGGGTATGAAAGAGGCAGAGATGCGCCGGGTTGGCAACTGGATAGCAACGGTGTTAAAGGATATCCATAGCGATGCAACAATCGCCCGTGTGAAAAAGGAAGTCACCGAGATGTCGGGCAAATTCCCGATCTATCCGGAGTAATAAAAAACGTACGTGATTCCATCAGTGGCACAAGAATACAGCAACATGAAAGCGGTGCAAGCCGTTTTCATAGTAAAAAGGTTCACCCATGGGCATACTCCTTGACGGAAAAAAAGTATCGGAAAAGCGGCTCGAACGCTTAAAAGGGGAGATCAAAGACTCCGGGCTCTCCCCGCGTCTCGCCACCGTGATCGTGGGAAGCGATCCTGCGTCGCAGATGTACGTGCGGATGAAACACCGTGCCTGTGAGGGAGTGGGCATCGGGTCAGTCGGGATTGAACTGCCCATCGACACAACGACAGAAAAAGTGCTGGAGTCGATTGGCAGGCTCAACAATGATACGAAAATCAATGGCATCCTTGTCCAGCTCCCGCTCCCGAAACAGGTGGATGCCGGACAGGTCATTGCATCGGTGAGCACCGGTAAGGACGTGGACGGGTTTCACCCGGAAAACCTCGGGCTCCTCTTTTCGGGCAAACCCCGGTTCTCTCCCTGCACGCCGAAAGGGATTATGACCCTGCTTGAAGAGTATCATATTACTGTAGCCGGTGCACGTGCAGTCGTGGTTGGCAGGAGTATTGATGTCGGGCGACCGATGTCGGCACTCCTGACCAATGCCGATGCGACGGTGACGGTATGCCACAGCAGGACACGGGATCTTTCCGGAGAGATTAAACGTGCGGATATCCTTGTCTCTGCGGTAGGAAAAGCGCATTTCATCCAGCCGGACATGGTAAAACCCGGCGCTGTTGTGATTGACGTGGGCATCAACCAGCTGAACGGAAAACTGGTAGGCGATGTTGCCTTTGCCACGGTGCAGGAGATCGCGTCTGCCATCACCCCGGTACCGGGCGGCGTTGGTCCGATGACGATCGCAACGCTGATGGAGAACACATTTGAAGCGGCGAAGTGGCAGTTATGCAAACCTGTGTGATCAACAAACTCTCTATCGGGAGAGACGCACCCGTGCGGCTGATGGGCGTGATCAACTGCAGCCCGGAGTCATTTTATGCCAATTCCTATGTCCCCATTGAGTTCGTTCATAAAAAAGCAGTTGAAATGGTAGAACAGGGTGCAGACCTTATCGACATCGGTACACGCAGCACCGCACCCAATGTCCAGGCAATCAGTGGAAGTGCCGAAGCATCACGGATCGACGCGGCACTCAAGGAACTGGACGGGAGCGGGATTACAATCTCTGTTGATACCTTAAACCCGTGGGTGCTCGATGTCTGCCTGAAACACGAGATCCATGCGATCAACGATATCTCCGGTCTTGTGTCCAGTGCATATGCCCAACGGGCGGCTAAATCCGGGCTCCCGGTATTCCTGATGGCGTCTGATTCCCAGCCGGGAGATGCGGTCGGGCTGGAAGCAACACACGCTGCCCTTGCAAAAGTCGTCCAGCGGTGCGAATCTGCGGGCATCAGGAACTATATCCTCGATCCCGGTATCGGGATATGGACTCCGATGCGATCGGTGGAGGATGACTGGACACTCTGCCAGCATTTCGATGAGTTTTTACCATTTAACCGCCCGCTCCTCGCGGCAATTTCCCGCAAGACCTTCATCGGCAGCCTGTTAAACCAGTACCCTGAAGATCGTCTTGTTGGAAGTCTTGCAGTAACCATGATGCTTCTTTGTAAGGGCGCCTCTGTTGTCCGAACACATGATGTCCCCGAAACCCGTGATGCGATACGGGTGTACGAGCGCATGGTGAAGGGGCGATGAACAGCTCCTTTACCGTCATCGGGTTGTTGACTGGCATCATCAGACCGAACGACTCCATTGCGGACTGCGTTATTGCGGCAGCAGAAAAAACATGCGGGGGTTTTTTGGATGGCGATATCCTCGTCCTTGCCGAAACTGCGGTCGCGACTGCAGAGGGAAATGTGATCGAACTTGCTTCGGTCACTCCCTCAGTTCGTGCGCAGGAACTTGCACACCAGTACCATATGGACCCCCGCACCGTTGAGGTCGTTCTTGCCGAGAGCGACTCAATCGTCGGGGGCATTCCGGGTTTTCTTTTATCCATGAAGGCAGGCACGCTCCTTCCCAATGCCGGTGTCGATGCGTCCAATGCCCCGCCCGGGTGTATCACGCCACTTCCTGTTAATCCCGATGCAAGCGCCCGTGCCATCAAGGCTGCTATCAGGAGTCAGTGCGGTGCTCAGGTTGGGGTCATCATCGCAGACAGCCGCACACACGCGATGCGCCTCGGGTGCAGCGGGGTTGCGATTGGCTGTGCCGGCATACCCTCGGTCATAGATGACCGGGGAAGGAGCGATCTCTTCGGCAGGAAACTGGAAGTGACAAAACGGGCAGTAGCGGACAACATCGCTTCTGCCGCGGAACTTGTCATGGGCGAGGCGGATGAGTGTACCCCTGCGGCAATTATCCGGGGGTTCGGGCTCCTAATCGGGGATCAGTCCGGTGTCGAAACGATTGATGCAGCCGAATGTTTGTTCATGGGTGTGCTGAGAAATCGAGAGGGGAGTTTTGAATAATCCGGGGTATACTGCCTGGGTTCAGAGATTCAGGTTTTCGCGATCCTATAGCATCTCGCTATCGAGCATCCGAGCCATGTGCAACACCCTCAAGATGATTACCCTGAAACCGGTGATCTTGAAGATGATGCGATATTTGCCGTGTAGAAAATGACGATAGTCAGTTCCAAGCTGTTCGTTCTCAGGTAAAAGTGGACAACGCAGGGGAAAGATTTCGAGTCTTCCAATCTGCTTTTCAATATGCAGTATGAAGGAGTCAGCCGCATCAATATTTTCTTTTGCGATATACTCCCATAACTCCTCAACATCCGTTTCAGCAACGGCTGTGATCTCAAGCCGACATTCATTGCGACTTGCCTGAACCGGTATGGTTCATCAGGTTTTTGTTATACGTCTGGTTCTGACAGGATGACAATATGAACGTCCGGCAGGGTGCCCAGACGTTTATCATTCGTGAGAAAGAAAGTGCAATGATGAACACGGGCAGTTGCCATATGGATGGCATCGGGAAGACGTAAGGTTTCTGATTTAGCCCGAAGCCTGGCGGCTTCGATCAGAATTTGACGGTTGACCGGGATGACGGAGAATGCTTCCGAGGATCGGAGCGTCTCCTTGTAGACGGTTTGTAATTCAGCGTTATCGTCCATCATCGGTTTGATGAGAACTTCTGCCAAGGTCAGTTCACTCGTCACAGCCGTGATCTTTCCATTATCAATGGCAGCAAACAGTGAGGTCAAGGTAGAGACATATGCAGGATATGCTTCCAGTGCATAAATGAAGATGTTGGTATCCAGATAAATTCGTTCTCCTCTGATGGCATCCATTATTTCCATGAAAGCCGCTCATTTCTGATGAAGGCATCCGCTTCTTGTGCCGTCGCGAAGCAGCCCTGCCCCTTTCCAATGAAACTCGCGATGGCTCTTTTTCCGACGTGTTCAGACGACTCCATGATAATAACTTCCG
>Ga0247841_10005241_pt1 | contig 21244 bp, 10 predicted proteins | sample LaCruzMarch2015__2_FD_192410 | JGI IMG/M metagenome (GOLD analysis project Ga0247841, IMG submission 192410) | Freshwater microbial communities from meromictic Lake La Cruz, Castile-La Mancha, Spain - LaCruzMarch2015_18m | ecosystem: Environmental > Aquatic > Freshwater > Lake | place: Spain... | reverse complement strand
CGTCATTACTTATGAGGACATCACGGACCGCAAATTTGCCGCCACGGAGCTGGAAAACTCACGGAAACAATTACGGAATCTCACGGCCCATCTCCAGTCCGTCCGGGAAAAGGAGCGGACCCGCATTGCCCGGGAACTCCACGACGAACTCGGCCAGCTCCTTACTGCCATCAACACGGAGATCATCCTCCTGGGGAAAAAGATCCCCCCGGAACTAACATCGCTGGTCGAACGGACCCAGTCCCTCTCAAGTCTGATCGACATGACCATGGAGACCCTCAAGCGGATTTACATGGCCTTGAGGCCGGGGATGCTGGACCATCTGGGACTGACGGCCGCCATCGGCTGGCAGGCGGAGGAATTTGAAAAACGAACGGGCATCCGTTGCCAGGTCAGTTTCGCCCCGGAAGACATCGTCCTCGATCCCGATCTGACGACGTCCCTGTTCCGGATCTTTCAGGAAACCCTGACCAATATCTCCCGTCACGCCGAGGCCTCACGGGTCAGCGCATCCCTGAAGGCCACGGGCAGGAAGATCCAGCTTACAGTCAAGGATAACGGCAAGGGAATCACCCGGGAACAAATGACCAAGCCCAATTCTTTCGGGCTCCTGGGCATCCGGGAACGGGCGGAATACTGGGGAGGAGAAGTGACCATCAAAGGGAAACCAGGAGAGGGAACGACGGTCAGCGTCGTCATTCCCCTGCTCAAAAAAGGAGAAGACTCATGAAAAAGATCAGAATTCTAATCGCCGATGACCATCCCATTGTCCGGGCGGGATTCAAGCAGGTAATTTCCGACACCCAGGATATGACCGTCGCCGATGAAGCGGAAAACGGCCAGGAGGTCCTGAATCTGATCAGGAAAAAGGATTACGACATCGTCCTCCTCGACATCTCCATGCCGGGCAGGAACGGGCTGGAAGTCCTCAAAGACCTGAAAGTGGAAAAGCCCAAGCTGCCGGTGATGATTCTGAGCATTTACCCCGAAGAGCAATACGCCATCCGGGCGCTCCGGGCGGGAGCCTCCGGATACATGACCAAAGCCAGCGCCCCCAACGAACTCATCGCCGCCATTCGCAAGATCTCCCAGGGAGGCAAATATATAAGCTCGTCCCTTGCGGAAAAGCTTACCGATTATCTGGGTGAGGACGCATCCAAACCCCTTCACGAAAAACTATCGGACCGTGAATACCAGGTAATGCTTATGATCGCCTCTGGGAAAACCGTCACCGACATCGCTGAGCAGCTTTGTCTGAGCGTCAAGACGATCAGCACATACCGGAGCCATATCATTGAAAAAATGAGACTGAAAAACAACGCAGAAATCACCCTCTACGCCGTCCAGAACAAACTCGTAGAATAAATGGGGACGTTTCTATTTATCTGTTTAGAAGCTACATATCTGTGTTAGCCACATATCTATTGACACAAAACGCATCGTCCCCTATACTGGCGTGCGTTTAGATGAGATTAATATTAGACAAGCAATTGAACAAACGGGAGACCATCCCAAAACAAAAAAGGAGGTATTATTTATGAAGCGTGCACTAAAGTTGGTTGTTATGGTTCTGGTAATGTGTTTCTTGATCTCCGGTCCGGCCTTCAGCCAGGATAAGCCGGACGCTACCGTTAAGCTCTCACAGGGACAGGTTGCTGTCGGCATCGGCTATAGCTGGGGAAAAGGCGTCTTAACCTTTCAGGGGAAAGATTATCCCTTCAAGATTCGCGGGCTGTCTGTTATTGATGTGGGGATCAGCAGTGCGGATGCAAGTGGTAATGTCTTCAAACTGAAAAAACTCAAAGACTTTAACGGGACCTACACCACCCTCTCGGCAGAGGCCACGGTTGCCGGAGGCGCCGGCGGGGTTACGATGCAGAATCAGAACGGGGTCATAATCAAACTCGTTGCCACAACACAGGGAATCAATTTCAAGCTCGCCCTGGAAGGCGTAAAGCTGACACTGACAAAATAATTGACACTGCATAAAAAGTCCACCCACCCTGCCTCCCCGTTAAAGGAGTGAGGCAGGGTGTTTCATTTCCCCCTCAAGGAAAGTAACAACAACCACTTTAGCGGGTCCTTTCCCCTCCCATTAGGGTGGGGGTAAGTAATGGGCAGAATAATGTGGTTTTTCCTATAGTTCCCTCCCCTTCAAGGGGAGGGACGTGGTCAGAAACTCAAGGCCACGGACGCCCCACCTACCAGATAGGCGCTCTGACGGTCGACAAAGGTCGTATCCTGTTGCATGCTCCGGTACCTCATGTCATATTTCGCATCATCGCCCATGGGGAAAATGTAAGAGATTTGGGGAGTAATCGTCAGATATGAAGTCGGCTTGATGGGGAGGTTCAACGAAACCACGGCGTCGTGGAAATTGTTGTACCGGCCGTTCTTCGATCCGTCCGACTGCCTATCCGTTCCGTCGCTGTTGACCTTCAGGCGGCTGTCATCCTGGCTGATCAGGTAACTGCCCGAGGCGGCAAGCGTCACCCCGACGACTTTGTTGATCTCAAAGGTATGGGACAGGCCCAGCAGCACATACCAGATCTGGGTGCTGTCAAAGGACCGCGCCACCTTGAGGTTGGGAGCAAGGATTGTATTTAGGCCCAGCGACAGGGATACTTCCTGGTCATCCTTCTGATCCGGCCCGGCGCCGGTGTTGTCCGAGTTCCAATAGGCGGCGTTTCCAAAATAGGCGTAAGCAATCCCTGTATTCACGATCCCGAAAGACCGGTTGTAGGCAAGGGTCAAATCCGTTTCCGTCCAGTTCTGCCTTTTGTCTCCTTTATAGGTTGACGTCTCGGCAAGATAGGGACGGGTGTCCAGGTTTCCCCAGATATTGAGGGAAAATCCCTTGTAACCAAGCACAATCTGGGGCTCTATGACAATGCTGTTGCGGGACAGTTCGTCACCCTTGGAAATATAAGCGCTCAGGACGCTGACCGTCAAATCGGTCGTCGGTTTTGCCTCCTCAACTTTTTGCTCTACCTTTTTCGCCTCTTCCGCCGGCGTTACCTCCGCAGCAACCGCAGCCACCGCACCAATCAATAGAAAAATAACCGACAAAAACACTGCTGCCCTTCTCTTGCCTCTCATAATAACCATCCTTAATTATTATCTATTCATCCCTATTGTGTTCCGGACACCAGCATTTTCGATTATTTATGTGCTGCTCGGATTTGCGTCCCCCGATCAGGTCGCGGCCCTACACTGTTTCTCCATCTGTTGCCTATTGCCCGTTGCCTATCTGCTAAACACACGCCATATAGCCGATTTAAAGTTAAAAATAAAGTAGGGATGTTAAGAGACGACGATTTATAATTACCGGCTTATTGACATGCTCTCAACTTTCGCTTGACCTTTAAGACAGTAAACGGCAATAAATGGGGGCAGGAGTAAACGGGTATGAAGTCGAGGGAGGACTCCTTGCAAAAATGACCGATAAAAGTTCTCACAGGAGATTCGCCGCAATGCTCGCTCCCAAGACGTGGATCTCCCGAAGCAGGATCCGCCTGATGGGGATATGGGATGTCTTCGTCGACGCCGTCATGAACTTCGACAAGAACGGGAATGCAAACCAGGCGGCGGCCATTGCCCTTTACTCCATTCTTTCCTTTATCCCCATGTTCATTTTGACCATCATCATGGTCAACCAGATTCTCGGCGCCTTTCCTCATGTTCAACATGAAATGCTGGAAGGCGTAAAAAAGATAAGTCCCTATTTCTCCGGTCCCCTTCTTGATCAGCTTGGGGGCGTCGAGGAAAAGAAGCACGTTCTGGGTTGGGTCGGAATCATCTCCCTGATCTGGTTTTCCTCCATGATTTTCGGGGCTATTGAAACAGCCATGAACATGATCTTCCATTCCCACCGTCGCCGGAATTACCTGGCATCGAAACTTCTGGCTATTGCCATGATTCCTGCCGGCTGGGCGGTTGCGGTGGCCAGTATTGTCGTTACCTATGTAGTCGCCCTCCTCGCCAAACAACCATTGCTGGCAGAGACAGTTTCCCAGAGCTTTCCCATGATCAAAGGCGTTTTCTTCCAGTATGCCATCCCGTTCCTAGTCACGGTGCTATTCTTCACGATTCTGTATAAAATTATCCCCACGGGAAAGATTCCCTTGGGAATAGCCGTCACCGGGGGGGCGATCTTCTCCGCCCTCATGGAGATTGCCAAGCATTTCTTCGCCTGGTATGTAGCCAACTATACCCGCTATAATGTGATCTTCGGTTCCCTGGAAACTGTCGTCATCCTTGTGATCTGGGTATTCTACATTGCCTTGATCCTGCTTTTCTGCGCCGAGCTGATGGCCTCCTTTATGAGAAGGGATTTGATCCTACTGCAAAAGGCCTTCTTCAAGCCTGGCAAAAAATGGTTGGCCAGGGAAGAGAGACTCTTTCATAAGTTCGGCCGCTTGTACCCCAAGGATACCTATGTCTTTAATGAAGGCGATGCAAGTAACGAGATGTACTATATCCTGTCCGGAAAGGTACAACTGGAAAAGACATTAGGGACAACAAAAAGAATTTTAACCGATATGGGACCAGGCAGTTATTTTGGTGAAATAGCGGCGCTTATCGAGGCCAAAAGAACTGCGTCGGCAAAGGCAAGCGAGGACACGGAGCTGGCGGTAATCGACGGGGATACTTTCCGAAACCTGCTGAGAGAAAGCGACGACGCATCCCTCCTTATGCTTAAGGAATTTTCCCGCCGGATCAAAAAAAGCAATGAAGCCCTCGAAGATACGACCCATTCCTGGCTCCGCCTGATCCTGATGGTGTATTTCCTGAAAAACGATCCCTTTCCCCAGAAATGGAATCCCGTTGCCGAACTGACGTCTATCACGGGGAAAGACAATAGCGAGATAGAAAATATCCTCCTTGAACTTAATCAGTCAGGTGTCCTGCACTATCAGGAGGGCCGAATTGCCGGTTTCGACAAGGAAAAGGCCTGGCAGATAATTTTCAAGAAATAATGGGGTCAGCGAAGTCTGATGAACTCGCAAAAAGCCTCACACACCGTCACACCGGCGAAAGCCGGTGTCCAGACGTTGTCCCGGCGGAGGCCGGGAACCATAAACAGGCGCACGGATTCCGGCTTTCGCCGGAATGACTAACCGAGATGAAATCAGACTTTTTGCGAGAACGTCAAGTCTGACCCCCGATCAAATTTAAGGGGGCGTGGTTGGATGTGAAGATGCGGGGGACCCGATTAAGGATCGCAGCAATCGCCGGATGCTTCCGGACCTCCTCGGCGATAAAGCGGCGCACCTCCTTCCGGTTCCACCCCCGAGGATGCTCAAAATCCGTATAGAGGGAAAGATCGCCCGTGGAGAATGGCCGGGTCACAAGATCTGCGGCGGCAAAGACGGGCATGTTGAAGATCGCCACGTTTAGGAAATCTATCCAGGGGCTGTTCGCCACGACATATTCCCGGGTCTGGCCTGCGGCGGACCGGTCCTCGGCAGGGGTACCAAAGAGGAGATACACATAGGTTCCAATACCTGCCTCCTTTAGATTCCTGAGGACTCGGGAAGCAGTCTGCAGAGAAATCCCTTTCTCCAGAGCATCAAGAACTTTCTGTTCTCCCGATTCCAGGCCCAATTTCAGCATCACGCAACCGGCGTCATGTAAACGACGACAAAATGCCGGGTCCGCCATCTCTTCCGTAACACGGACAAACCCATACCAGGGCGCTATGTTCCGTTGTTCCGCAAGGGCAGCCAGCAGAACGGGGCTGATGGCGTTATCGAGGAAATGGACCAGGATGGGTTTCGTTTCTTGCTTGAGACGCGCCAGATCGGCGAGGACTTTTTTCACCGGCAGGGGTCGATAGGGACTCCCTTCCGCCGTCTCCGGGCAGAACCGGCAACGCCGCCAGTAACATCCTGTCGAAGCGCTGTAGGGAATGATCGCCCCGGGGGACAGATACAGGTCCCAGGGAAAAGACCGGTAATCGGGACAGGGAACATTAAATGTTGAAGGTCCGGGGAGAGCTTCAACATCCGAGGTTCCCGCGCAATCTTTTACAAATTTTATTTCAGTCTCCCTTCTGTCATTCCGGCGAAAGCCGGAATCCAGTATTTTCAAGCTATTGATTGATTCCTGGTCAAGCCTGGAATGACAGAAGGTCTTGTTTTTCAAAAGTCTCTCCTCGGGAATCACTATTCCCCGCTCCTGTCGGACGAGATTTGTGTGGAGGGTGACAAGAAATTCTTCGCCCGGTCCGGCGACAAGATCATCAACAAGACCGGTGAAGGGGTTATTCCCTCCGGACTGACGCGATAACGCATCAACCCCGATATCAATCGCCTCAACCGCCCTGTCACCCCTACACATATTCTGCCATTGTGGTTGTCGCAGCCAAGAGGTAACCAGACCGCCGCCTAAAATGATCTTGCCGTGGGGCAGCATAGCACGGATGACTCCGATCAGGGCGAAGGCGCAAAGGGCTTGGCTAAGATAATTTACGGATATGCCGATTATTTCAGGATTTTGTTCCTTAAGCAGGGACAAGAGGCGCGCACGGAAATAGTGATAAAAGGGATTTCTTTCCGGCTGGGCGGCGGCCTGACGGAGATCGGCGGATCGCAGGGGCGATAATGCCGCATCCTCGTAATCGGCCAGACTCACGGTGATCTGGTGTGAATTATCCCGGCGACGCCGTATTGAATCTCTCCCCTTCAAGGGAAGGGTTGGGGTGGGGATGGGGTTGAATGCTTGATTTTCACCCCCCGCAACAGATATCTGGGACGACACCCCGGCCAGGACACGGTTGATGTCGGCAACGGCCCGCCGGTAACGGTCGGCATGGCCGTAGAGAGGCCAGGAGTGAAGGGATTGGAGGTGCCGCGGCAGATTGCGGACGGCCCTTTTCGACCATGTATTCCCGGCCCTTTCTCTGCCTCCGGCCTTGAACAACTCCGTCAAAGATGGGGATATGACCCCAATTTCCGATAAAATGCTTAAATCTGGGGATACGATCCCAATTTCTGACGAGATCGGGTCATGTTCCCGGATTTTGGTTTCTTCCCTGACACGCTGAGAATTGAGAAGAAAGTGCAGCCCCTCGACATTGGCGTCGATCACAGTGCAGGGAATACCGCGCTCCCGCAATGCTCCCGCCAAGCGGGCAATTCCCGCCGGCGGCTCACAGGGTTTGGAAACGGGCGGATGAATCAGCAGCAACTTTTTCATTAAAGAAAATCCTCGCATCCACCAGGGAAACTCCTTTCCCGGCGGGATGGACGATGACGGGATTGAGATCCAACTCGGCAATTTCAGGCGCCGACGCCAACAGGGTGGAGACCTTGCCAATAACCTCCACCAGGGCCTCAACGTCTGCGGCCTGTCTCCCCCGGACGCCTTGGAGGAGCGGATAGGCCTTCAGCTCCTGGACCATATCCCGGGCTTCCGCATTCGTTACCGGGGCCAGGCGGAGGGCCGTATCCTTGAAAACTTCGATAAAAATCCCTCCCAGGCCTACCATGACGACAGGGCCGAATACGGGGTCCTGATGGCCCCCGACAAAACACTCCACGCCGGGAGCGGCCATTTCCTGGACGAGAAAGGCGTCGGCAATATTTTCAAATGCTTGTTGCAGCTCCGCCAGTACTTTCCTGAGGGAGCGCCGGTTTTTTATATTCAGGCGCACCCCGCCCACATCGGTCTTGTGGGAGGCCTGGCGGGAGATCAGTTTCACCGCCACGGGAAAGCGCGGGAAGATGGCATCCGCTTCCTCGGGGTTGCGAACCGTCCACCCCTTTACGGTTGTCAGTCCGGCACTCCGGCAAATGTCAAGGGCCTCGTCCGTAAGGGGAATTCGTTGCTCTTGAGTGCAGAGCTGCTTGAGGGAATCAATCAGCTGCTTGTCGAGAAGTGCGACCGGCAATGATCCCCGGTTGTCCCGTCGGGTCTTCCGTTCGTAATACGTCGCGGAAATGTCGAGCGCCGCTGCTGCTTCCATCGGTGAGGTAAAGATGGGATATGGCTGGCTCTTCGCGACATCGAGGAGTTCCGCGGGGTCGGAGAGCATGGCCACGGCGACCGGTTTCCCGTGTTCCCGGACCAGTTTGTCCACCCCCGCCAGGAAGGTCCGGGACATCTCCGCCTCATATGTGGAGGCGTAAAGGTGGTTGAACAGGACGCCGTCGATATTGTCGAGCTTCAGGGTTTCTTCAAGAATGCGAATAAAAATCGTGTAATCGAAAATCTCGCCTAAATCCAGGGGATTCTGATGGGCGATAACGCGGGTCAGATAGAGGGTTTTGAGCTTTTCCAGGAAGGCCGGCGGGAAAGGAACCATGTCGAAGCCGAATTTCGTGCAGGCATCGGCGGAAAGCACGGCGTGGCCCCCGGACCGGGAAAGGACGGCGACGCGCCGCCCCTTCATGGGGGGCAGACGGATGATCTTGACGGCGTTCAGGAACTCCCGCTCCTCCTCGGCGCGGATGACGGCGGCCTGACGGAAGAGACCGTCGACGATATCATCGCCCGAAGAAAGGGCAGTGGTATGGGATTGGGCGATCTTCGCGCTCGCCTCGCTCCGGTTTGATTTCTGGACGATGATGGGTTTGTCCGCCTGGACGGCGAGGTCATAGAACGCCCGGCCCCGTTTGAAGCCCTCGAGATACATGGTCACGACATCCGTTTCCTCGTCCTTGAGGAAATAATCGAGAAAATCAACCTCATCGAGCTGGAGCTTGTTGCCGATGCTGACAAACTTACCCGGAATGATGGCGTTCTCGGGGAGGGAGTGGAGATAGGTGCCTCCGACGCCGCCGCTCTGGGCGATCATGGCCACCCGGCCTCCGGAAGGGGGATTCTTGAAAAAGGCGAAGGGCATCATCATCTTGATGTCAAAATTCACCGTCCCTACGCAGTTGGGGCCGACAAACTTGATCCCGTATTTAGCGGCAACGTCGAGGACTTCTTTTTCCAGGGAATGATCGCCGTGGGAATATTCGCTGAAGCCACTGGATTCGATAACAACACGGCGTATCCCTTTCCGGCCGCAGGCATCCATCAGGGCGGGAATAGTTTTAGCGGGCGTCAGGAAGATCGCCACATCGGGAACTTCGGGAAGGCTAGCAATATCCGTGTAAATGGTGATCCCGGCTACCTCCCCCGCCTGGGAGCCGACGCCGTAGAGATTCCCTTCATAACCGCACTGTTTGTTATTGAGGAGAATAATCTGGCCGAGGTTCATCTTCGTGGCCGAAGCCCCGACTACGACCATGCTTTTCGGGGAAAAAAATGTTTTCATCTAGATACCACCATCCGATTTTAATTTACCATAGCGATGAGTCCGGCCCTCCTATAAAGAAATCGCCCCTCCCTGTCAATCCCCCCTTTTGCCCTTCCCTCCTTTCATCTTGACATCATTATGATTATCTGTAAAATTAGTTTATCAAGGCCTCGAACTGTGAGCAATGTACCGGATTCCCGATCAAGCCCGGAATGACGGGAAAAGGAGAAAATTATGTCCCTCGAAAAATGGAAAGAGCAATACCCGGAAAAATTCGCCTCCGAAGGGGAGATTTTCAGTCACATTCACCGGGGCGACACAATCTTCATCGGTTCGGCCTGCGCTGAGCCCCAGCATCTCGTTCAGGATCTCATCCGCTACGTAAAGTCCCATCCCAAGGCCTTTTTTGACGCCGAGGTCCTTCACATCCGCTCCCTTGGCGTCGCCCCCTACGCCACGGAAAAGTTCAAACAGAATTTTCGCCATAATTCCTTCTTCATCGGCGACAGCACCCGGGAAGCCGTCAACAAAGGAGTGGCCGATTACACGCCGGTATTTCTCTCCGAGACACCGGAACTGTTCCGCAGCGGCCTGGCCCGGGTGGATATTGCCCTTATTCAGACGTCCCTCCCCGACGATCACGGTTACCTGAGCCTCGGGATCAGTGTCGACATCGTCAAGGCCGCCGCCCAGAAGGCAACGATCGTCGTTGCCCAGATGAACAGTTTCATGCCCCGTGTCCACGGCGACGCCTTTATTCACATACGGGACATTGATTTTCTTGTCCACTATGATGAACATCTCCTGGAATACAGCAATGAGGCGGATTCTGAGATCGCCCTCAACATCGGCAAGTACGTCGCGCGCCTTATCGAAGACGGCGATACGATCCAGGTCGGCTATGGTCGCATCCCCAATGCCGTCCTGGCGAACCTGAGGGACAAGAAACATCTGGGCGTTCATACGGAACTGATCAGCGACGGGATCATCGATCTTATGAAGTCCGGAGTCATCGACAATACAAAAAAGACGGTCAACCCGGGGAAAACGGTGACGACTTTCTGCATGGGGAGCAAGGATACATATGCTTATCTCCACGACAACCCGGCCATCGAATTCCGGACTATCGACTATACCAACAACCCCCTGGTCATCGCCCAGCATGATCGCATGACGGCCATCAACAGCGCCCTCGAGATCGATCTTACCGGCCAGGCGACGGCGGAATCCATCGGCCGGATCTTTCACAGCGGCGTCGGGGGACAGGCGGATTTCATGCGCGGGGCCGTCTTCGCCAAGGGGGGTAAGTCCATTCTCACCATTCAATCCACGGCGGCCTGCGACGTCGTCTCCCGGATCGTCCCCATGCTCAGGGAAGGTTCCGGAGTTACCCTGACGCGGGGGGATCTTCACTACGTGGTTACGGAATTCGGCATCGCCTACCTCCACGGGAAGAGCATCCGGGAACGGGCCATGGAACTCATCGGCATCGCCCATCCCAAATTCCGGCCCTGGCTCATTGACGAGGCCAAAAAGTTGGGGCTGATATACAAGGATCAGGCTTTTATCCCCGGCGTCCGGGGCGAGTATCCGGAACATCTGGAGAGCTATCGCACAACTAAAAAAGGGTACAACATCTTGTTCCGTCCCATCAAAATGAGCGACGAACCCTTGCTGAAGGACTTTATCTATTCCCTTTCGGATCAGAGTCTTTACCGCCGGTTTATGTCGGTCCGGAAGGACGTGCCCCACGAGGTGCTGCAAAAACTCGTCGTTATCGATTACACCGTGGAAATGGCCATTCTCGCCATCCTTCCCCGAGAAGAGGGGGAAGTAATCGTCGGAGTGGGACGATATTATACTGAACCAACACGGCACTCGGCAGAAGTCGCCTTTGCTGTAAAAGACACACATCAACAAATGGGAATTGGAACGGAACTGCTCGCCTATCTGACGTATCTGGCCAAAAGACAGGGGCTCCTCGGCTTCACGGCGGAGGTCCTCTCGGAGAATCAGCCGATGATGCACACTTTTGAAAAGGGCGGCTTCGACCTGGAAAAAAAAATAGTTGCCGGCCTTTGGGAACTCAAGATGACCTTCCGGGAATGACAGAACGGCCAAACATCGATCATTCATGCTTGGCAACATATAAAGGTTATTGGTGTTGAATCCGAGGAAGATGACCTCTTCGGCGTTATCATCCAGGTCAGAGAAGGCAGTCGGAAAGGTTATGTCCCTTCATGCGATCTTGAGGTCACATCAAGAGACGAAAGGGACTTCCGGCCCGTCAGGGAATATATTCTCTGGTTTACAAATCGCCAAATAAAGCATAGTATTCTATCGTTATGGCGGTGGGGTTTTGCGTTTTAATCTTCCCTTCTAATGGGTGACCTTATGAAAGATGATGAGAAGACGAAAGAACTGCTCGTTTACGAACTGACGGAATTGCGCTCGCAAAATGCCGCGCTGGAAAAATCAATAACCGGGACTATATATGCAGAACTTGCGCTCGAGGAGGCCCGTCGCTATGCCGAAAGTATTGTGGCAACTGTTCGAGAGCCCCTTTTGGTCCTGGATGCCGATCTGAAGATAATCTCGGCGAACCGCAACTTTTACAGAACCTTTAAAGTAACTCCTGGTGAGACGATCGGAAGTTTCATCTATGACCTTGGAAACAAACAATGGGACATCCCCAAACTTCGGGAGCTGCTTGAAGAAGTCCTTCCTGAAAAAGAAGCGTTCGACGACTTCGAGGTTGAACATAATTTCCAGGATATCGGTCATAAAATCATGCTGCTCAACGCCCGCCAAATATATCGGAAAGACATCGGCGCAAAGATGATCCTGCTCGCCATTGAGGACATAACCGAGCATAAGCGACTGGAAGACTTATTAACGGAGTCTGAAGAGCGCTACAGGCGTCTTTTTGAGACGGCAAGCGACGGGATCGTGCTGCTCGAAAAACGCGAAGGGAAGATAACCCATGCTAATCCGGCCACCGAGAAGATGTTTGGCTATACCAAAAAGGAGAGCATCGGGAATAAGCTTCAGGACATCGGCATAGTTGATATAGATGATTTCCAAACGATAATGCAAAATTTGAACAAGAGCGGCATTATTAATTACTATGATATTCCGGTAAAAACAAAATCCGGGCAGCAAATCGATACGGATATATATCTCGTCGACAGGGCAAGGTTGATACAGTGTAATATTCGTGACATAACCGACCGCAAGCGGGCGGAGCGATCACTGGTAGAAAACGAAGCCCGTCTGCGCACTCTGGTGCAAACCATCCCCGACCTGGTCTGGCTGAAAGATGCGGACGGCGTCTATCTGGCCTGCAACAAGAGGTTCGAGTGTTTTTTCGGCGCCAAGGAAACGGACATTGTCGGCAAGACCGATTACGACTTTGTAGCTAAAGAACTGGCGGACTTCTTCCGCGAGCATGACCGCAAGGCGATGGCGGCGGGCAAACCCAGCGCCAATGAGGAATGGCTTACCTTCGCCGACGATGGTTACCGGGGACTCTTTGATACCATCAAAACCCCAATGTATGATGCCGAGGGCAAACTCATCGGAGTACTGGGCATCGCCCACGACATCACCAAGAGCAAGCAGGCGGAGGAGGAATTGCGGGAGAACCGGAGGCGATTGGCGGACATCGTTACATTTCTGCCGGACGCTACCCTGGCAATTGATAAGGAAAAGCGCATCATTATCTGGAACAAGGCTATCGAGGAAATGACCGGCGTTCCGGCCGCAGAGATGATCGGCAAAGGCAACTACGCCTACACTATCCCGTTTTATGGCGAGGCGAGACCGCAGTTGATGGATCTAGTCTTTCTTGACAATAAGGAAATTGTTGACAAATATCCCAGCATCACCCGAGAAGGTGACTCTCTCACGACGGAAGTGTTCTGCAACGCCCTCTACAACAATAAGGGCGCATGGGTTTTCGCTAAGGCCTCGCCCCTACACGATCAGTATGGTAACATTATAGGTGCGATCGAGAGCATTCGCGACATCACCAATCGCAAGCATGCGGAGGAGGCCCTGCTGGAGAGTGAAGCCAAATATCGTAACATCTTTGAAAATGCTACGGAAGGCATTTATCAAGCGACACCGGAGGGCAGGTTTATCACGGTCAACTCTGCTTTTGCTCGAATGGCCGGTTATGACTCACCGGACGACTTAATTGAATCTATCGAAGACATAGGGACCCAGCTTTATGCTCATCCCGAAGATCGCAAAAGATTCTTGGAGATCATGGCGAAAAGCAACATTGTTAAGGGTTTTGAGGTTAAATTATACAAGAAGAACGGAAGCACATTCTGGGGCGCCGTCAATTCCCGTGCGGTCAAGGATAATCAAGGGGAAACTCTCTACTTTGAAGGAATCACAGAAGACATTACTCTTCGTAAGCAGGCCGAGGAAAAGCTTCTACAGACCCTTGATAATCTCAGGAGGGCGTTTAGCGCCACCGTTCAGGTATTAATAGCGGCGGTGGAATCAAGAGACCCCTATACAGCCGGTCACCAAGTCCGGTCGGCCGACCTGGCCCGGGCTATTGCCTCAGAAATGGGCCTATCCCAGGAGAGAATTGACGGCATCCGCATAGCGGGCAGCATTCATGATGTCGGGAAAATTTCCGTCCCGGCGGAGATACTTTCCAACCCGAGAAAACTGACAGAGCTCGAATTTTCCCTGATTAAAGAGCATGCCTACAAAGGCTTCGAGATGCTGAAGGATGTGGAATCTCCCTGGCCGTTGGCGGAAATAATCTACCAGCATCATGAGCGGATAGATGGTTCAGGTTATCCAAGAAAGCTTAAAGGAGATGATATTCTTCTGGAGGCACGAATATTGGCCGTAGCCGACGTGGTGGAAGCCATGGCGTCCCATCGGCCCTATCGTGCCGCCTTAGGATTGAATGCGGCGCTGGTAGAGATTGAGAACCATAAAGGGACGCTTTATGACGCAGAAGCGGTGGACGCCTGCTTGAGATTATTCCGGGAGAAAGGTTTTCAATTTGAAGGGACAGGCTTATAAAATGAATACGGAAAATAAGATCCCCTTGCGTCCATCATATCCATGGCATCTCTTTGCCCTGATTGCCACGACAGTTTTCGCCATTGCCGTCAGTCTCTATTGCCTTAATGCCGGCTGGTTCATCGTTTTTCAGAATCTCTTTTATTTTCCCATTATTATCGCCTGTGTTTATTATCTGAGCAAGGGGTTTGTTTTTTCCGTGCTGCTGGCATTATTTTATCTTTTTCTTATTTTCGCCCATACGTCAAATTCTACGATCATCCATGAAGCCTTCATCAGGGTGGCAATCTTTATTATGGTTGCGGGGGTTGTATCGTTCCTGTCCCTGAAACAGAAACGGGCAGAGGAGGGGAAAAATCGTGTCCAATCCTGGCAGGAAGGGATAAACCGGATCCTCGGTCTGGTTCTTGAGGCTGTCCCGTTTGACGAAAAACTGAAGTGCATTACCGATGGCGTTGTTGAGACTTTCGGCGCCGATTTCTGCCGGATCTGGATTATCGGGAAAGGAGACCTGTGCAGCGCCGGTTGCATGCATGCCGAAGCTTTGGAAGGGCCGCATGTCTGCCGGTATCGTGACAAGTGCCTGTGCCTGAAAGCCAGTTCGGGCAGATACACCCATATTGACGGGAAAGTCCACCGGCGCGTCCCGTTCGGCGCCTACAAGATCGGGCGCATTGCCTCCGGGGAAGAGATAAGATTCCTTACCAACGATGTCCAGCGCGATCCACGCGTCCATGATCATGAATGGGCAAAAAGTCTCGGACTGGCGGCGTTTGCCGGCTACCAGCTACGACCGACCGATGGCGAAACACTCGGGGTGCTGGCCCTCTTTGCGAAGTTCGAGATCTCCCCGGATATGGATGCGACTCTTGAAGGGCTGAGCCGGGCCGTATCCCTGGTCATCCAGAAGGATATCGCGGAGCGGGCACTGACAGAGAGTGAGGGGGCGCTTATCCAAATCAAAAAGGCCATAGAAAGCTCCAGCGACGCCATTGGCATGGCAAATCCCCAGGGGAGCCATTTCTACCAGAACAAGGCCTTTCTTGACCTGTTTGAATATTCGGTCGCAGAACTCAACAAACCGTTAGAACCCGTCGTTACGTTTGCCGATCCCGAGGTGGGACGCGAGGTCTTCACGACCATAATGCAGGGCGCCCCCTGGGTGGGCGAGACCATTATGGTCGCCAAGAGCGGGCGGCGGATCCCGGTTTTTTTGCGGGCAGATGCAGTCAAGGATGACCATGGCGCCATTATTGGCTTGATTGGTATTCACACCGACATCACCGAAAGAAAATTAGCTGAAGAGAAATTGAACAACCAAATGAGTTTCATCTCCGTTCTTCTCGATGCCATTCCCAGTCCGATATTCTACAAGGATACGGCGGGGAAATATTTGGGCTGTAATCGCGCTTATGAGGAGATCATCGGCAAGTCCAGAGAAGAGGTTGTAGGTAAAGACATTTACGAATTATATCCTGCTGAAATAGCTGATTTATATGCAGAGAAAGATCGGGAACTGTATGAACACCCAGGAAGCCAAATCTATGATGGGAAGTTTAATGCCGCAGATGGCAAAGTCCGGGACGTGATCATCAGTAAGGCTACGTACACCGATACCAGTATGAATGTCGCCGGAGTGGTGGGGATATTCATCGACATCACCGCACGTAAGCAGGCGGAGCAAAGGTTAAGCGAAGAAGTGGCCTTGAAGAACTTCCTCCTCGATTTGTTTAAAAAGGCATCGTCATTGACAGATAAAGACCTCTACGACTATGTTCTGGATTACGTGGTCCGGATAACCGGCAGCACGATCGGCTTCTTTCACCTCGTATCCGATGACCAGCAGAACGTCATTCTGACGGCCTGGAATAACGAAGCGCTCAGGAACTGCACGGCAGCTTATGCAACCCATTATCCACTCGAACAGGCAGGCAACTGGGTTGATTGTGTGCGCCTAAAACGTCCCGTCGTTTATAATGATTTCCCCATCTCTCCCAACCGGAAAGGACTTCCGGAAGGGCATACCCCCGTAAGCAGGTTCATGAGCGTCCCGGTTGTGGAGGGGGACAAAGTCCGGATCATCTTCGGGGTGGGCAACAAATCCGAAGAGTACAATGAGCTTGACGCCGTCCGGATCCAAGTAGTGGCCAATGACCTGCAGCGGATCATGGCGCAACGCCGCGCGGAAATTGCGTTAAGCCACAGTGAAGCCTATTTTAGATCGCTCATCGAAAACAGCTCCGATATCATAACGATTTTGAATGCCGATGGCGTTGTACGCTACATAAGCCATTCTGCGGAACATGTAGCGGGGCTTAAACCGTCAGAGATAACCGGCCGCAACATCTTCGAGTATGTTCATCCGGATGACGTATCCGCTGCAACGGATCTGTTCGATCACGCCGTTCAAAACCCGGGGATCTCTTTATCTGCAGAATTCCGATTATTGAATAACGATGGTTTATGGCATTTTTTTGAAATAGCCGCTCAAAACCTGCTGGAAGATGAGGCAGTGAAGGGGATTGTCATCAATTCACGGGACATCACCGATCGCAAAGAGAAGACAGCGGAGATTGAGCTGAAATCACTGCTTCTGGATAGCGCCACCGACTCCATCTTCGTGATGGATTTAGAGGGAAAATTTATTTACGTGAATGAAAGTGCATACATAAGTCGAGGTTACAGCCAGGATGAGCTGATGGCCATCAATCTAAGAGAATTAGATGATCCAGATTATAGAAAAAAAATCCCCGCGCGCTCCAAGGAGATCGTGGAAAAGGGAGCAGCCATTTTCGAGTCGGCTCATCTTCGTAAAGACGGCTCGGTGATGCCGGTAGAAATCCATGCACGCCTGATGGAGATGAAAGGCCAAAAACTTTTTCTTAGCATAATCCGTGATATTTCGGAACGTAAGCAGGCGGAGAACGCGCTCTTGAATAGCGAGCAGAAACTCAAAGCCGTCCTTTACGGCTCCCCTATTCCCCAATTTGTCATTGACCGGGATCATCGGGTCGTTTACTGGAACAATGCCTTGGAAGAAATCACGGGGGTTCGGGCGGCGGAGGTAATCGGCACAAATAAGCATTGGCGGGCGTTCTATGATGCAGAGAGGCACTGCTTGGCCGATTTGATGGTTGACGGGGCGATAGAGAGGATCCCCGAGCTGTATCAGGGAAAGTACGGCAGATCAAAGCTTGTGGATGGTGCATATGAGGCCGCGGATTATTTCCCCACACTTGGCGAGGAGGGGAAATGGCTGTTCTTCACCGCCGTAGTCATTAAGGATGTCAATGGACAGGTAATCGGCGCGCTGGAAACCCTGGAAGATATCACCGAGCGCAAAAAGGCGGAGGAAGAGATTCTCACCTTATCCATTACCGATCAGCTTACGGGATTGCACAACCGGAGAGGATTTATATCGTTTGCCGATCAGCAGTTGAAATTATCCGACCGGACGAAAAGGGGAATGCTGCTCTTTTTTGCCGACCTCGACGGAATGAAGGGGATTAACGATACACTCGGTCACGAGGAGGGAGATCGGGTGCTCATGGAAGCGGCGGCTATCCTCAAGGAGACCTTCCGAGCGGTGGATATTGTGGCGCGCATGGGCGGAGATGAATTCGCGATCCTGGCCATCGACTCAACGGAGATAAATTCGGAAATCTTTTCAACCCGTTTGCAGGAAAGGATTGACGCACGCAACCAGCAGGAAAACCGGCGCTACAGCCTTTCCCTCAGCATCGGTTGCGCCTGCTATGATCCTGAAAATCCCTGTTCTCTTGATGAACTCATTGGACACGCTGATAGATTGATGTATGAGAATAAGAGAATAAAAAAATCTTGCCGGTGAATTATGAAGAAGATAACCTTTTTTAGGCGTCATGAGTAAAAACCGGGCCATCACCCAGTAAAAATAAACATGAAAATGGCAAGGGGCAGCGTCAATATGTTCATTATATCATAGAGATAAGGTAGTTCGACGCGTCGAACTAACCTGTAATTCCTGCCCAACAGGGCATGCTAAAGCCGCCCGCGGGCATGAGCAGAAATGCGATGTACCTTTACCTATCTGGGGGACCTTGCGCATGAACAAAAGAAGATTTTTATATTCATTACCGATGATTCTTCTGCTGATCGTCGTTGTCACCGGCTGGTTTGCCACGGTCTATCTCGGCAATAAAGCCCGGCAGGAAATCATCGGAGAAAGCCAAGCTTCCGTATTAACCCTGTCCATCTATGTATCCTCTACATTAAATAACATCGAAGGGGCCGTTAAATCCCTGGCCGGCTCTCCCTGGATCGCACCCGCACTGATGTCTAAAAGGAACCAGGATATCGAACATGCCAACAGCGTTTTAGACAGATACAATTCCGCCTTAAACGCTTCCGTGTCCTACCTAATGGCTGCCGACGGCATGACCGTGGCATCCTCTAACCGGCACGATCAGGACAGCTTTGTAGGAAAATCGCTTAGTTTTCGTCCTTATTTTCAGGAGGCGGCCAAAGGGCAACCCGGTCGTTATTTTGCGCTGGGCACTATTGCCAAAAAGAGGGGTTTCTATGCAAGCTACCCGGTTCAGAATCGTCTGGGTAAAGTGGTTGGCGTGGTCACGATGAAAAAGGATCTTGACGAGATGGAGACCTTTTTCAGCAAATACCCCTTTTGCTTTCTCATCAACCGTGACGGCATTATTTTCTTGTCCAGTTCACCGGCAATGGTTCTAAAAAGTCTCTGGCCGCTGGACAAATCAGTACAGGAAAATTTGATTGCTTCCCAACAATTCGGCAAGAAACTCTTTGAACCCGGTTTTTTAAAACAGGAGATTGCCGATGGTACGGAAGTCACTTTAGAAGGAAAAGATTATTTTATCTCCAGGAAGGTTATTGACAGCGACGGATGGTCGATTATGCTTCTGACCCCGACAGACCGTATCAGGAATTACAAATTGATCGGCATCCTGGCAACAATTTCCTTATGCTTTTTAATTATGGTCTTTTCAGGCATTGTCTATGTCACATACCGATCCAAAGAGGCCTTTCGTCAAAGTGAGGAACTTTACAAGGCGCTTGCCGAAAAATCCATCGCCGGTGTTTATGTGGTGCAGGATGGCAAGTTCCGTTTCATTAATTCCAATGCGGCATCCTATGCAGGCTATACAAGAGAAGAGCTGTTGGACAGGGAAGCGGGTCTATTGGTTAGCCCGGAAGACAGGGAAAAGGTAAGACAGAATGCCAGGGCCATGCTGCTTGGTGAAATGAGTTCCCCTTATGAATTCAGGATTATCACGAAACAGGGAGAAACCCGCTGGATTATGGAGACCGTCACGTCCATTTTACATAAGGGCAGGCCGGCCATCCTGGGAAACTCGATGAATATCACCGAGCGCATGCGCACCGAAGAAAAGATTCAGTACCTGGCCACACACGACGTCCTGACGGGACTGCCCAACCGCTCGATGTTCAGCCAACTGCTAAATCATGCCATTCAAGCAGCGCAGCGTTATCAACGTCAGTTTGCCGTGTTGTTCATCGACTTGGATCGTTTCAAGATTATCAATGATACCTTGGGGCACGAGGCAGGAGATCAACTTCTGCAAGAAATCGCCACGCGGTTGAAGCAGCCGCTGCGGGCAGTTGATGTTGTCGGTCGTCTGGGAGGTGATGAATTCATTATCCTGATTGAGGAGGTAAACGATTCAAGCCAGGTTGCCACAGTAGCCCACAAGATCCTTGCCAGCATTATTAAACCCGTAACTCTTATGGGGCAAGAATGCCGGATAACGGCGAGCATCGGCATCTGCATGTACCCGAAGGATGCCGAAGATGAGCAATCCCTGATGAAAAATGCCGATATAGCCATGTATTTTGCAAAAGAGGAAGGCAAGAACAATTACCAATTCTACTCCAAAGATATTCAATCAAAATCGTTAGAACATCTATCGATCGAAACAAACCTGCGCTTTGCCCTTGAGCGTAATGAGCTCTCTTTGCATTATCAGGCAAAAGTTGACTTCAAAACGAACGCGATCACTGGCGTAGAGGCGCTCCTTCGCTGGCAGAATCCATATCTTGGTTCGGTAACCCCCACGCAATTCATTCCGGTGGCCGAAGAAACAGGATTAATAATATCAATCGGTAAGTGGGTGATGAAGACTGCGTGCGCTCAAAATGTTGCCTGGCAACAGCAGGGTCTTCCCGTTGTCTGCATGGCGGTAAATCTGTCGCTGCGGCAACTCACGGATGACAATCTGATAGCCGATATCGGAACAGCGCTGAATGATTCCGGCATGGCGCCAAATCTATTGGAACTCGAAATTACCGAAAGTATGGTGATGTATGATCCTGCGCGTATGATTTCTATATTGGCTAAAATCAAAGGCATGGGCGTGCGGCTGGCCATTGACGATTTCGGCACCGGCTACGCCTCTCTTGCCCATATCAAGCACTTCCCCGTCGATACGATCAAAGTCGACCGCTCCTTTATCCGTAACATCCCGCAGGACGTCGAAGACAAAGCGATCACCGAGGCGATTATTGCCATGGGCAAAGCTTTAAGTCTTACTGTCGTCGCCGAAGGCGTGGAAACGGAAGAACAGATAAATTTCTTAAAGGAACACTCCTGTGACGAGATGCAGGGTTTCTACTTCAGTAAACCCGTTGTGCCCGAACAGTTTGCCGATCTGCTGCGGAAACATGTTTCCCCGCCACAAAAGTGAAAATATGTTGAAAAAAGGTCATATTCAAAATCACGAGCGGATGGATGGTTCCGGCTATCCCCATGGACTAAGGGGAGATGATATTCTTCTGGAGGCACGAGTAAACTACGTACCGGCTAAAGCCGGTAGCTTTAGCGTCGGCTGGAAGCCGACTAAAGATCATCCTCAGTTTTGAAGTCACCATCGGGAGGCTCGACACTTTGTTGCTCAATGTATTTCATAATTA
>Ga0247841_10005239_pt1 | contig 21247 bp, 17 predicted proteins | sample LaCruzMarch2015__2_FD_192410 | JGI IMG/M metagenome (GOLD analysis project Ga0247841, IMG submission 192410) | Freshwater microbial communities from meromictic Lake La Cruz, Castile-La Mancha, Spain - LaCruzMarch2015_18m | ecosystem: Environmental > Aquatic > Freshwater > Lake | place: Spain... | reverse complement strand
AAAAGACGTCGTTATTATAGTTTTTCCTTTAATATTAGATAAAAACTTTGAAGAAATTAAAAAAATATTGGCTGGCGGTTTTGAAAAACTAAAGTTATATAAATAAGCTAATATTAGTAAAATATGATAGGGCTTATAAATAAATTTTTAAAGAATTTAGTAATCGGGCTAATAAAAGTCTACCAAAAAACAATTTCATTTGATCATAGTGCCCTTAAAGTATTTTATCCTCATGGTTTTTGCCGCTTTAGACCAACTTGTTCTGAATATGGCGTAGAAGCGATAACTAAATACGGAGTTATAAGAGGCGGGTTAATGACATCATGGCGAATTTTACGGTGTAATCCTTGGAACAAGGGAGGAAATGATCCAGTTAAATAATTTTAATAATATATTGTATGGTAAATTTTTTTACAGTTGTTTTTTATCAGCCGATTTTAAATCTTCTGGTTTTTTTGTATAACACAATTGCCTTTCAAGACCTGGGGATAGCTATAATTGTATTAACTGTATTAATAAAATTAATTCTTTGGCCTCTTGGTCGTCAGTCTATAAAATCACAAAAAGCCCTTCAGGATCTCCAACCTAAAATAGAGGAATTAAAGAAAAAGTATGCCGATAATAAAGTTGAGCTTAGTCGAGCGACAATGGAAATGTATAAAGAGAATAAGGTTAATCCTTTCTCGTCTTGTCTTCCCCTTTTAATTCAGTTGCCATTTTTATTTGCAGTTTATCAAGTTTTTCGAGATGGTCTGGGTAACAAATTAGACCTGGTATATTCTTTTATTAGCAAGCCGGAAATAATTAATAATATTTCTTTTGGTTTTCTGGATTTAAATGCCCCGAATATCTACTTAGCTGTTTTAGCCGGCTTAGCTCAGTTTTGGCAAGCAAAAATGATGATAACTAACGCACCGGCGATAAAGAGTGATGGCTCGAAAGACGAGAGTATGACAGCCATTATGAATAAACAGATGCTTTATTTTATGCCAGCAATAACAATTTTTATTGGCTGGTCTCTGCCCGGCGGACTTACGCTATATTGGTTTGTTATTACTCTTTTAACCGCTTTGCAACAATTAGTTGTCTTTAAAAAGAAAAATGATTCCACTAATTCTGGCGACAAGCAATTAATTGAAGGAGAAATAATTAAATAAAAAAAATTGATAAAAATAAAACACCCTCGAGTGATTGAAGGTGTTTTTTTTATTAATTATCTTGTAGTGCTCGTGCTTATTGAAGGCGTCGAACTCGCTTTTATGGTTACTAAGGTCGAGGTGGACGAGCTAGCTCCTTGCCCAATTAGACAAACTTCTTGCCAGGGGACATAGTGAGAACTAAACCTCTTTTCTGTAATTGGCGTGCTCGTAGCTCCTTCGGGATAAATAACTTTATAGTCAAAATAGGCATCAGCTCCATTGTGTGCTTTTTCGGTGCATTTTTTTTCGCCTGCAGGGAGATCGGTCGTTTCAACATACTTTGTTGGTTCAGGCTTAACTATATTATAAACGACTGGTTTTGTTGTTGTGGCGATACGACCGTCTTTTGTTCCCCAAAAATCAAAGAATATTTCGTTTTTAACAATTCGTGCCTGAATTAAAATATAATTAGAAGTGTCGTTAACAAAACGAACGTCTGGTTGGGGTAAGTAAACAGCAGCGTCTGTTCCAGCAGGTTCATAATATGAAACGCGATACGAGTGGTTACGGCGCTCAATTATTGGTAACCCGGTGGCTAAAGCCGCCCGGAAAACAGTTGTTGCTACCTGACAAAGGCCACCACCGTATTCAGGAACAGTTTTATTTCCTTTAATTACTAATTCGGGCAAATAGCCCGTTTTTTCGCTCACATCACCCAGTGCTTTTACAAGAGAAAACTCCTCGTTAGGTTCCAATAGAATTCCGTGAACAGCGTTTGCGCCGACTTGAATATTTTTACGACGATTAGCAGGTGAACCAGAAAAATTAGATTGTCCCGTACCAATAAGCTCTTTAATGTTAAAATTTATATTATCCCCACTCTCCCCGGTGATTTCTTTTATGACTAAAGAAATTTCATTTTGGCCGCTTAAAAAACTTTCGGTAATTTTTAAAGCCGAAGCTTCTAAATCTACTTGACGACCACTGGCTCCAGTTTGCCAGTTCACAACTTTGCCATTGATTATTTCAAAACGAGGACGAACCGCTTCAAGATCTATTTCGGGGGAAGCATTTAGAGAGAGATATTGCTTTATTTTTTCTTGATCAAGCGAAATCAGTAATTGTTTTTGTTTTTTTATGACACTTAACCAACCGAGAAGTTTCTCAGATTTAATAGACCAAGTTTTTATGGTTGTAGAGCTATTGCCTGAGTCATTAAATACTAATTTTAAACCTCCAGAATTAGTAAATTTTATTGCTTCATTTTCGATAGTTTTAAGGTCAGATGCGCTTACCTCTGGATATTTTGAGCGAGTTTTAATATCTACGGGAAGATTTGAGAGCGAGTCTAGATTGCTATGTAATTCAGAAAAAATCAAATCATAATTGATTTCTTTCCCTTGAGTCTCTGGACTAATCTGTAGGCTCCCCGTCTTAGATGAGACAGAAAAGGAGGCGTTACTTGGTGAAATATTAAGCTCTTTAAAATCACTATCTAATAAAGTTTTGATTTTTTGTTCATCTAAAGTATATACCGGTTTAATAGTTTTTTTAGATTTAGGCTTAATTTTAAAATATATATAAGACAAAAATGTTTGTGGCTGACTCGCAATTATTGCCTGTTCAACTGAGCTTTGAATATTAAAAACGAGAGCGGGATATGATAAATCTGAGTCAAACGAAGAGAGGGTTGAGTCGATTGTTAGTTTCTTATTGTTGTATTGGAAAGTAAGGCCATTATTTGTAATAGCGGTAGATGCGGTGTTTAATAAATCGGATGCCTCAGCTGGAGTTTTGCCTGATATATCTAATGAGCCGATTTTTATTCCTGGGTATATATGACCAAAATAATTATTTTTCCAATCAAAATAACTAAACAACAAAGAAGAAAGCAATAAAAAAAACACTAAAACAAAAAGTGAAATTATTACCCATTTTTTAGTTTTCATAGAGAGAGGGGCCGTCGTCTTTAGTCTTTTGCCTTGACCTCAATTTGGCCGAGGATGTTTTTGTATAAAGTTATTGTGAGAACTCCGCTTTCCAGCTCTGCTTCAACTCGCTTATTGTCGACTTCTGCTGGTAAAATTATGGATCGTGAAAATGACCCCCAATAACACTCGCGATATAAATAATTTTCAGCTTTTACATCTTCTTTAATCGAGCGATGACCTTTTATGGTCAGAAAGTCGTGATGAAGAGATATTTTTAAATCTTCCGGCTTAACCCCGGCGATGGTTGATTTAATAATAATTTTTTTATCAGTTTGAAAGACGTCAATCGCTAATTGACCCTCGGTTTCCGGTTCCTCGTAGTTCAGCCACTCTACTATTGACGGTTCCTCATTTTCTTTGACGATAGATGGTTTAGAGTTTTTTTTATTGAAAAGCATATAATTTAATTATTACTTATAATTTACCAATATTTAGAGAAAATGTAAATGTTGATAACAAAAAAATTCCTAACGCAGGTTAGGAACTTTCTTTGTTTGTGGGCCCTACTGGACTCGAACCAGTGACCTTTACGATGTCAACGTAACGCTCTAACCAACTGAGCTAAGAGCCCATTATTTCTTTGTGGGCATAGATGGACTTGAACCATCGACCCCCGCTTTATAAGAGCGGTGCTCTAACCAACTGAGCTATATGCCCATTATAAAGATGAATATAGAAGATTGCAAGAAATTGTTTATAATGGATGGGCAGTTATTTTATACCATTAAGCCGCTATTTTTTCAAGCTTATTTTTTAGTTCTGGAATTAAATCGGCGGCGACGGCTTCAAGGCTTTTATTTATTAAAATTGAAGCTATTTTCGCTGTCCCTTGAGGCTGATATTCTTTCACTAAATCTAAAATATTAATATTCTTTAAAGAATATAAGATAATCCTTGTCGCCGCCAAGCTATCCTCATAAATAATAGCCACAAGCCTAGCACTAGGAACATTCATAATTAATTCATCAATAATATCATTCAGACTATCTAAGGAAGTTTTAGTTTCTTGGAAATCCTGCTGACGAAGGACCGACCAGATTAATTCTTCCTCCTTTTCCGCTTTTAAATTATTAAGGACACGCCCCCAAAGTTTAAGGGTCGCTAGATCGCGCGAACGATATAAATGAGTAATGATTTCTTCGCGATTGGCCCCCAGAGAGATTAATTGAGAAGTGGTGAGAAGAGTTCGCGGGGTGAGATTTGATGTTTTGAAGTTTTTGGTTTTTTGAATAATGCCAGCGAGTAAACAAGTAGCGATTTCGGCAGTGATAAGATCTGATTTATAATTTTTAAATAGGTAATAAAGTATTTCTGAGACAGCCACAGCATTTAAATCAATAAAATTAACTTGGCCAAACTCCTCGTTAGTCGCTTTATGATCTATATTTATTATTGGAGTTTTATAAAAAAACTCAACATTTTCATCATAGAGATTTCCTAAAGATTCTAAATCGCTGCAACCAATGGTAATTATTAAATCATATTTAAATTCGCCTGCCCGCGCGCTGACATCCTCGGGCTTAAACCAGCCCTCAGAGGGAGAGATGATGAAATTAAGAACGTTATTATCAACTAAATATTTAATTTGATTTACCTTTGCTTTACTAATATCGACAGAAACAATAAAACGACGCAGATTGTTTAGACTGCTTTGGATCTGCCCATAAGCGGGCAAAAAAGAAAAGGTTGATTTTGCGTTATCGAGTCCGTGACCAGCAACGGAAACATCGAATCCTTGTTTCTGTAAAAATAAAAAAAGAGCCAGTGCTGAAGAAATTAAATCCCCTTCTCTGTCATCAGAAAAAATTATCAAAATATTTTTTGATTTTTCAATTTGTTTGAATACTTGTTGTTCTAGATTCAGCATTTTTGCCCAGTAAAATATGAATTAAGCCTTTAAAACAGATTCTTTAATATATAATGGTTTAGACGCAAAGTCAAGGATAAATGAATTGACTTAGGGCCGTTTTTTTGGTAATTTTAATGTATGAAACAAGAGCTTGAGAAAGTTTATAATCCTAGTGAAAATGAGGATAATATATATAAGAAATGGGAAGAATCAGGGTATTTTAATCCGGATAATTTAGATATAGCTGATGACGCCCCAAGCTATACTATTGTGCTTCCTCCGCCCAATGTAACAGATAAGTTACATATTGGCCATTCCTCTGTGGTAGCTATTGAGGATCTATTTATTCGTTACCATAGGCTCAAGGGAGAGCGTACCCTTTGGTTGCCAGGGACTGACCACGCCGCCATTGCTACACAAAATGTGGTTGAAAAAAAAATATTTAAAGAACGAGGCAAAACTCGACAAGACTTAGGGAAAGAAAATTTTTTAGAAGAAGTATTAGCTTTCTCGAAAACAACTCAAAATACCATTTTAGAGCAAATCAGGAAGATGGGGGCTTCTTTGGATTGGTCGCGCCTAGCCTTTACTTTAGATGATGACCGCCAACTAGCTGTTCGCACCATGTTTAAGAACATGTATGATGAAGGAGTTATTTATCAAGGAGAAAGAATTGTAAATTGGTGTCCACGATGTCAATCGACATTAGCCGATGATGAAGTTGAACACAAGGAGCAGTCCGCTAAAATGTACACCTTTAAATATGACAAGAACTTTCCCCTCTCAATTTCTACGACTCGCCCAGAGACAAAATTAGGCGACACGGCTGTTGCCGTGAATCCAAAAGATGAAAGATATAAAAAATATATTGGTCGAGAATTTAAAGTAGAGTTTTGTGGGCAAATTTTAAATATTAAAATTATTGCCGATCGCAATGTTGAAGCAGTTTTTGGCACAGGTGCCTTGGGCGTGACGCCGGCCCATTCAATGATTGACTGGCAAATGGCTCAAGTAAATAATTTGCCTGTAATTAAAGTTATTAATGAGGAGGGGAAAATATACCCCGGATTTGGAAAATTTTCTGGTCTCAGCACAATTGACGCCAGAAATGAAATAGTCAAAGAATTAACAGAGCGCGGTTTATTAGAAAAAGAAGAAGAAATAGATAATAATCTCTCAATTTGTTATCGCTGTGATACGGCGATTGAGCCACTACCATCAAAACAGTGGTTTATTAGTGTTAATCATAAGATTGCTCGTCTGGGCAACAAATCTCTAAAGGAAAAGTCTCTTGAAGTAACTCGAACGGAAGAAATTAAATTTATTCCTGAGAGATTTAACAAGCGTTATTCTGACTGGATGGAGAATATGCACGACTGGTGTATTTCTCGTCAGATCTGGTTTGGGCATCAAATTCCCGTTTGGTATAAGGATCAGGAAATATATGTCGGCATAGACGCGCCCAAAGGAGGCGGTTGGATCCAAGACTCAGACACGCTTGATACTTGGTTTTCCTCTGGCATGTGGACATTTTCGACTCTTGGTTGGCCAACTAATTATAAAGATGGTAAAAAGTCTGGCGATTTAGCTAAATTTCACCCCACTCAAGTTTTAGAGACGGCTTATGAGATTCTTACTCTTTGGGTATCGCGCATGATTATGATGTCACTATTTGCCTTAAATGAGGTGCCCTTCTCTCATGTTTATTTGCACGGGTTAGTGCTGGACGCTAAAGGTAAAAAAATGTCGAAATCTAAAGGCAATGGGATTGATCCTTTAAATGTTATTCCACAATATGGGACCGACGCTCTTCGCCTCGCTCTTTTAATGGGAACAACACCTGGCAATGACTCTCGCTTTAGTGAAGAAAAACTAGAGTCTAAGAGAAATTTTATCAATAAACTTTGGAATATTTCCCGTTTTATTTTAAGCGAGAGTGATGAAAAATATTTTGCGACTCCTTTAGACAAAGTTCCGGAAGCAAAAACGCTGTCTGATGCTTGGATTATTAACGAAATGAGCTTACTAATTAAAACTGTAACCGAGCGATTTGATAGTTTCGAATTTTCATTGGCCGCGGAAGAGCTTAATGATTTTACCTGGAATAAATTAGCTGATTGGTATTTGGAAATTTCTAAGGTGGAAAAAGACAAAGAGGCTATTCTTATATATTTATTAAAAAACCTTCTTATTCTTTGGCATCCTTTTATTCCGTTTGTAACTGAAAAAATATGGGAGAGTTTTAACGATAGTATTTTAATGGTTGCGCATTGGCCAATGAATCGCGAAGCAATAAATGATACGAAAGAAGATTTTAAGAATATTCAGGAAATCATAATTGCTATCCGTAATGCGCGGAGCGAAAATAAAATTGAACCAGCAAAAAAATTAGAAGCAATAATTTATAGTAATAAGCTCTCCGAACTAATAGAGAGTCAAAAGGAAATTATTAAACGGCTAAAGACTGGTTTGAGTAAATTAGAAATAAAAGAACGAGGTGAAAAAATTGCTAACGCGATTATGATTCCTGTTGGCGAAATAGAAATTTATCTTATTGGCGCAATCGACGAGAACAAAGAAAAAGAGCGCCTTGTTAAAGAGAAAATTAATCTCGAAAAATTGATAAATATTCAAGAAAAAAAATTAGAAAATCCCGAATTTGTATCCCGTGCCCCAGAAAAGATTGTTTTAGCGGAAAAAGAAAAGCTAGATAATTTTAAAAAGGAATTAAATAAAATAGTTAATCTTTAAAATATGACTTTAAAAAACTATTTATTTGTGATGGTAATCTTAACCGCTGTTTGCTGGGGAATTTTTGTTTTTGTGGCCAGTCTTATTGACCCTACGGTTACTAACTGGGTTGGACTTTTTTTATTTTATTTGTCTTTATTTCTTGCTTTAAGCGGTGCGACTGCCTTGATTGGATTTATATTTCGTTTTGTCGCCTTAAAAAAAGAGCTCGCTTTTAATTTAGTGAAGGTCGCCTTTCGGCAGTCGTTCTTATTTTCTTTATTTATAGTTATATTATTAATTTTAAAATCTCAGCAGTTGGCTAATTGGGTTAATTTATTACTTTTGCTAATAATTTTTACCATTTTAGAATTATTTTTGATAAGTTATAAAAAAAGTCGTTAATAATTATATGAAAAAGAAAATAGAAAAAATAAGAGAAGACTTTCTTGAGGAATTAGCTAAGGTAAAAAACAGTGACCAGCTTAAAGAAATAGAATTAAAATACTTTTCGCGCAAAAGTGAATTAAGTGAGTCTTTGCATGGGCTAAAAGACCTAAGCGTGGAATCGCGCAAAGAACTGGGAGAATTTACCAATAATGTTAAAAGAGAAATGATTGCCAAGTTTGAAGAAATGCGTCGCTCAATTAACGTTTATGGTAAAAAAGAAGAAGTAATTGACATTACTTTGCCTGGTAATAAATTTATTAATGGCCATCTAAACCCTATTACCTTAGTACAAAATGAATTAGAGGATTTATTCACTTCTTTGGGATTTATGATTGGCGACGGACCAGAGTTGGAAAGTGATTATTATAATTTTACTGCCTTAAACATGCCGCCCTATCACCCGGCTCGTGATATGCAGGACACCTTCTACGTTGATGCAAAAAATAAAGAGGGACAGTACGACCTAGTTATGCGCACTCAGACATCATCTGTACAAAGTCGATTAATGCAAAAATATGGTGCTCCGCTGAAAGCAATTATCCCAGGGCGTTGTTTTCGATGTGAGGCGACCGACTCTCGTCATGAACACACCTTCTATCAGGTTGAGGGCATAATGATCGGCAAAGATATAAATTTTGCCAATTTAAAAAGTATATTAGAAATTGTTGGCAAGAGATTATTTGGGCAAAATACCGAGCTTCGCATGCGACCGAAATTCTATCCTTTTGTTGAACCAGGCAATAACGGTGAATATACGTGTTTTTTGTGCCAAGGGAAAGGCTGCCGGGTATGTAAATATACTGGGTGGCTAGAAATCGTCGGCGCGGGCTTGATTCACCCTGACGTTTTGCGTGCCGGAGGTCTTGACCCAGAAATATATTCCGGTTTAGCTTTTGGTTTTGGTCTTAATCGTTTAGCCATGCTTAAATACTATATTAATGATGTACGCCTATTTAATAGTGGTGACTTAAAATTTTTAGAACAGTTTTAATTATATGTATATTTCTTATAAGTGGTTAAAAGATTTTGTTAAATTACCTACTAAAATTCCAATTGATTTAATCGCGAGCGAGTTAACAGATCATACGGTTGAGGTAGAGGGCTTTGTAAATCAAGCGGAGCAGTTTAATAAAGTCGTTGTGGGCAAAGTATTAGAAATTCGTCAGCATCCGAACGCTGACCGTTTAAGATTGGCGGTAGTTGATGTAAAAAAAGAAAAATTAAACATCGTCTGTGGTGCGCCAAATTTAGCGGAAGGACAACTCGTTCCCGTTGCTCTCATCGGAGCGCTTTTGCCGAATGGTCTTGAAATTAAAGAGTCGGAAATTCGTGGTGAAAAATCCAGCGGCATGATTTGTGCCGAAGATGAGTTGGGGATAGGGAAAAACCACGAAGGTATTGTTGTTTTAAAAAGTGATGCAAAAATTGGTGAATCATTCTCTAAATATTTAAAATTGAGTGATACTATTTTTGAAATTGATAATAAATCATTATCAAATCGCCCGGATTTATTAAGTCATTATGGCATTGCTCGTGAAATAGGAGTAATTTTTGATTTACCGCTTAAGCCTTATGAAAAATTATTAGATAAAAAAATATCGTTTTTAAATGATAAACAAAATAAATTTGAAGTAAAAATTGAAGCTAAAGAAGAGTGCCTGCGCTACATAGCTGTTAAGATTGAAGGAATTGAAGTTAAAGATTCTCCCGAGTGGCTCAAAGAAAGGCTAATCGCCGTTAACCAAAAGCCAATTAATAATATCGTCGATTTAACAAATTATGTAATGCTTGATTGTGGCCAACCCCTGCACGCTTTTAATGCCGAAAAAATAAAAAAGATTGTTGTTCGCTCTGCGCAAAAAAATGAAAATTTTGAAACTCTTGATGAAAAGGAAAGAATTCTGGTTGATGGAGATTTACTTATTACTGACGGAAATCAGGTAATTGCTTTAGCTGGGATAATGGGGGGGAAAAATAGTGGAATTACTAATGAGACAAAGGAAATAATTTTAGAGTCGGCTAATTTTAAGGCCAGAAGTATTCGCAAAACCTCACAAAGACTCGGCTTGCGGACTGAAGCCTCGGCCAGATTTGAAAAATCGCTCGATCCGAATTTGTGCGAAACGGCCGTATTTCGTTTTTTAACTATTCTTAAAGAAATATGCCCGTCAGCGCAAATATCAAGTTCATTAATTGATATAAACCAGACAAAAGAAAAAGTAAATATTATAATTTTAAAACTGGATTGGTTGACGAAAAAAATCGGGCAAGAAATATCTAAAGAATGGACGATTAAGACTTTAGAAAGTTTGGGATTTGGCGTGGATGAAGAAAAGTCAGGAGAGTTATCCGTTATAATCCCCTCTTGGCGAGCTACTAAAGATATAAGCATTCAGGAGGATTTGGTTGAAGAGATATTGCGCATTTACGGCTATAATAAAATTGTATCCCAACTACCACTTGAAACCTTAAGTCTGCCAGAGGTAAATCATGAACGACAAATTGAGAGAAAAATAAAAGATATTTTAGCTTTAAAACATGGTCTGAGTGAGGTTTATAATTACTCTTTTTTAGGCGAAGATCAACTTAAGAAACTAAGTACTGATAGTTCTAATTATTTAAGATTGGCTAATCCATTATCAGATATTCAGACAATTTTACGACAGACACTAGCCCCGGGTTTAATAAATAACATAAAAAATAATCAGTATAAAGCAGACTCACTGGGATTCTTCGAGATAGGAAGCGTATTTTTTAGTATGCTCGGAACAATTAAAAAAGAAGCTAATGGTGACGGCACAATACCATATCAAGAAAAGCACATTGGTTTAGTCATTGCGGGAGATGAAAAAGAATTATTCGCCCGCCTCAAAGGTATAGTAAATAATTTATTTCAGATTTTAATTAACTATAATGTTGAAATTGACTACTTGGAGCCAGAAGGCGTTCCGGGTTGGGCAGATAGAAATAGGAGTGCCGTGATTAATGTTTATGGTAAAGAAATGGGTATTTTAGCGGTCGTGAATCAAGAGGTCGCTAGTAATTATAATTTGAAGAAAGAGACAGCCATCGCGGAAATAAACTTTAATTATTTATTAGATTTAATTTTAAATATAACATCTAATAGTTTCCAAGAAGCTGGCAAATATCCAAGCGTCAGTCGAGATCTCGCCTTTGTCTTAAATGGAAAAATATTATATAATGAGTTTAAGAGCGAGATAAGTAAATTTAATTTCTTAATTAAAAATGTTGAACTTTTTGATGTTTATACGGGTGAAAATATATCAGAAGAAGAAAAAAGTCTCGCATTCCATTTAACATTTCAATCAGATGAAAAAACGCTAACTACTTCAGAAATTGATTTGTTAGTTAGTTCGCTCTTAAAATATTTAGAGACAAAATATGGAGCTAAATTAAGAAGTTAGTAATAAAATATAAATATATGATTTTTAATTCATTAGACATTTTAAATTTAGTACTCTCAATCTGCATTTTTGTTTTGACCTTTTTCCTTTGTTGGGCAATATATTTTTTTGTAGAGAGTGTGCAGAGAGCAAATCGGATAACAAAAAGAATTGAGCTTGGAGTAGATAAAATTGAAGAAGTGGTAGGAATTGCCCGAGAAAAACTAAAAAATAGCTCCGCTTATTTTATGATACTAAGTGAAATCGCCAAAAAAGCTATGGAATTTGTTCAAGAAAAGAAAGAGGCCAGTAAAGAGGCAAAAAAAAGTAAAAAGAAATAAACTCTTAAATATATAGATATAAAAAAATCCGGAATGACCGGATTTTTTATTTATTCATTTGTTGGTTTAGTTTTTTTATTTTTTTCCTTTTCTATATAACCACATTCACGATTACTGCATTTAATTTTTCCCGATTTAGTATCATTTACCATTAATGCGCCGCATTCGGGGCAGTCGTTTCCAGTTGGTTCCCCCCAATAGGCATTTTTACATTTGGGATAATTGTTGCAAGCCCAGAAAGCACCACGACGACTAAATTTTTTTACAATTTTACCCTCATGGCAGACTGGGCAAGAAACTTCTTTGCTGCTCGAATTAGCGTCCGCTATATTTTTTATATTTTTACATTTCGGGTAGGCGCTACAAGCTAAGAAGGGGCCAAATTTACCAACTCTTACTTTCATGGCTGAGCCGCATTTTTCACATACTTCCCCCTCATATTTTTTTTGTAGTTCAAGCACTTTAGGGTCTGGCTCTTTTTTTTCAAAAGCTCCGCCTTCGCCCGCGTACTTTTTTATGTTTTTACATTCAGGATAAGCGCTGCAGGCTAAAAATTTCCCAAAGCGTCCCGTTTTTATAATCATGGGTGCACCGCACTTGTCGCAAACTTCGTTTGATTTTTCTTCAGGCATAATATCACTTTTTTTAATTTCTTCTTCTTTCTTTTTTAAATTATCATGAAAGTCGGTATAGAATTCACTAATAACCGGCTGCCATTTTTTATCTCCTTCAGCAATTAAATCGAGGTCATCTTCAAGCTTGGCCGTAAAGGCAAAGTCAACAATTTTTGGAAAATGCTTTATAAGCAAATCTATCACGACAAAAGCAATGCTAGTTGGTTTTAATTTTTTATTATCATCCCTTTCGACATAATTACGCGTAATAATTGTATTTATAGTTGGGGCATAAGTTGAAGGACGACCAATGCCGTGTTTCTCTAATTCCTTGACAAGGCCCGCATCAGAATAGCGAGCTGGTGGCACGGTATTATGCTCATCGGAGCGAAGTTCTAATAATATAAGCTGGTCTTTCTCAGAGACAGACGGTAATTCCTGCTCTTTTGTTTTTTCTGGCCATATTTTTAAATATCCCGGAAAAGTTAAGGTTTGTCCGTTTGCGCGAAAAATATAATTGTCTTTTTTGTCACTCGCTTTTACATCAATAACGGTTGCTGCTAATTTCGCCGGCGTCATTTGGCTAGCGAGAGCTCTTTGCCAAATTAAACGGTAGAGACGTTCTTGATTCTTGTCTAATTTATCGGCTAATAATTCTGGTGTGGTGCTCGCTTTGGTTGGGCGGATTGCCTCATGTGCCTCTTGGGCGTTTTTACTTTTTCCTTTAAAAACACGTCCCCCACTGATAGCATAATCGGCACCGAGATTTTTCTTCAACCAATCATATGCATCGCCAATAAACTTGGGGGATAAATTTAAAGAATCTGTTCTCATGTAGGTAATAAAGCCCTGTTCGTACAATTTTTGAGCGACGGTCATGGTTTGTTTAGCACTGAAGCCTAATTGTCTATTGGCAGATTGTTGAAGGGTTGAAGTTGTAAAAGGAGCGGCTGGCGTTTTGCTGATTTGTTTTTTTTCTATTTTTTCAACAACATAAGTTGCTTGGTGAAGAATCTTTTTTAATTCGGCTGCTTCATCTTTTTTAATTGTTAGTTTATTAAAAGATTTATTTCGAATTTTATAAAGATCAGCTGTAAATTTATTGGCTTTAGTATCTTTACTAAGGTCGGCAGACAGGCTCCAATATTCTTCGGTATTAAAATTTAGTATTTCTTTTTCTCTTTCCACGATAAAGCGAGTCGCCACACTTTGGACTCGTCCAGCCGATAATCCTTTAGCCACCTTTTTCCATAAAAAAGGAGAAAGTTCATAACCAACTAGGCGATCCAATAAGCGTCTGGCCTGTTGCGCGTCAACCATATTCTGGTCTATTTTACGAGGATGTTCCAATGCTTCAAGAATTGCGTTTTTAGTAATTTCATGAAAAACAATTCTTTTTGTTTTTTTAATATCTAAACCGAGTGCTTCTACTAAGTGCCAAGCAATAGCTTCCCCTTCGCGATCTTCGTCGGACGCGAGAATAATCTCGGTCGATTTTTTAGCAGCCGACTTAAGAGAGCTTACTGTTTTTTTAGCTTTAGTTGGAACAACATATTCTGGTTCGAAATTATTTTTTATATCAATACCCATTTTACTTTCCGGAAGATCGCGAATATGGCCGAAGGAAGATTCGACCTGATATTTTTTATCCAAAAATTTACTAATTGTTTTTGCTTTAGTTGGAGACTCAACGATAATTAAATTCATATTCAAATAATTTAATTAATATAATAGCCGAGTTCATCATTTTTAGCAATTCCCCGGAGTTCTAATATACTTAGTGTACTATTTATGACCGAGGTGTCAAGTTTGGCAATTCTGGTAATTTCATCAGCGCTAATTTTTTCTGATCGTTCGGATGCTTCTTTAATAATCTTGTAAATATTTTTTTCATTTTGATTGTTTAGCTCGATTTTTCTATTCGTTTTAGAATAAATTGGCGAAGTTATATAATTTTCAATTTTAAAAAAATCTAGAATTTCGTCTGCTGAGGTTATTACTTTAGCACCCATTTTTATTAGTTTATTTGGGCCGAGTGAAAAATCGGAAAAAATATTACCTGGAGTTGTCATTATCTCGCGATTTTGCTCTAAGGCATGAAAGGCGGTGATCAGAGCGCCGGATTTTTCTTTCGCTTCAACAATAAATGTGGCCTGGCAGAGTCCCGATATTATCCTATTTCGTTGTGGAAAATTTTGTTTTAGCGGTTGAGTTTGTGGGGAAAATTCAGATATTAGTAGGCCATTGTTATTAATTATTTCTTGAGATAATGAATAGTTAAGAGTTGGATATATATTTTCGCGTTTAAGCCCTGACCCTAGCACGGCGATAGTTAGGCCGCGATTTTTTAAACATATTCGGTGGGCTAAGGAGTCTACGCCAAGCGCTAAACCACTAACAATTTCGATATCATTATTTATAAGTGTAGGTAAAAATGTGTTCAGTATTTTTTCCGCATAAGCACTGTGTTTTCTCGAACCGACGATTGCCAAACGATTACTAAATAGTTTAGCAAAGATATTAATAGAGCCTTTATAGTATATTATGAAAGGCGGGTTATAAATTTCCTTGAGAATGCCTGGGTAGTTTATATCGTGCCAAGTAATATAACATATATTCTGATCTTTTAGTGAGTCTTCAATTTCTTTTAAATCAACATTTTTTCGCCAAGCTATAAATTCATTAACTAGTCTTGTTCTTAGCCCGGCTTTTTCTAGTCTCTCTGAGCTAGCGATGAAAGCGAACCGTGCTTCTAGAAAATATTTTTCTAACAGTTTTATTTTTTGGGGACCGATTTTAGTAAAATAACTAAAGCCAAGAAGGGCCTGATTGTTATTAATGTTTATCATAATTATAAATAAAATCCCCCTAGATTTTTTAGGAGGATTTTATGTTTATTTTAGTTTATTGATATTAATTTTGGAAAATATATCTTTTAGCCGAAGCTTCTCTTCCTGGCTAAAAGGTTGGGTCACGAATTTTTCGGGCGGAATGTGGATTTTTACTAATTCGTTTCTTATGCCTAAACGCACTCTGGTGAATTTTTTTGTTTTTAAATAGTCGATAATTGATTGTATGCCGCGATGACCAGCGCTCCCTGAGTCAGTAGCCATTTTAAAATCAGTAAAATTTAAATCAAGATCATCATGAATAACTACTAATACATTCGTTAAGTCGGCATCTTTTTTATTTAAAATACCAAAATTTTTTGGTATCAATTTGTAGTAATTAAGAACTTTTTGAACTGTTTGTCCGGAGTTATTCATGAATGTTAGTGGTTTTATAAATAAAATATCATCCTGCTCAAAAACGAGAGCATTAAATTTCTTATTTTCAAGCCACTTAACTTCACCGAGAAAGTTATCGAGAGCTAGCCAGCCGATATTATGGCGAGTATTTTTGTATTGTTCCCCGGGATTACCCAGGCCGACAATAATTCTCATAAATTATTCATTATAAGTTGTGTGTGATTTTCTTTCCTTGGTCACTGTTATGTGTATTGGTGTTCCCGTAAAGCCGTATTTTTCGCGTAGGCGATTTTCCATAAAACGGACATAAGAAAAGTGGAGATCATCATTTGGACCGATGCGGACGATAAAAGCTGGCGGATTGCTTTTTATTTGTTTGAACTCATAAATATGCGGTGCTTTTAGCCCCTTTCCTTTGGCTGGTTTATGAAGCTTAACAACGTGGCTTAAAAATTTAGCGCACTGAGAGTCGCTTAATTGGAGTTGGCGCTCGGCGGCAATAGCGAGCACAAGATCAAGAATTTTATTTACCTTTTCTCCCGTTTTAGCTGATATAAATTGGAGAGGGGCCCAAGTAGCAAAAGGTAGTTTATCATAAACGATACTTGTCCATTTTTTTGTATCACGCATTTCAACCATATCCCATTTATTGGCAATGAAAAATAGACTTTTTCGCCGGTCGACTATCTCTTGTATAATTTTAGCATCTTGATGAGTAATTGGTTCGCTAATATCCATGACTAATAAAGCAATATCAGCTCTATCTAAAGAAGCTAATGATTTTAAAATACCTGGTTTTTCTAATCCTTTACCCTTAGTACCCTGTTTTGAAATTCCAGCTGTATCAATAAGAGTTAATTTTTTATTTTTATAAATGAGGTCTGTATTTTGCGGTTCGCGAGTAGTGTGGGCTATCGGGCTAACAATCACACGTTCATAACCGAGAATGGCATTTAGTAAAGACGACTTGCCAACGTTTGGCTTCCCTACAATGCAAGCTGAAATAGTTTTTTCATTAATATCGTCCAATTTTTTTTTGTTTTTTTTTGCTTTGTCTATTCTTCCTATAATTATATCCAATAAATCTCCCGTCCCCATACTACTGGCGGCAGAGATAGCAATTGGTTCGCCTAAATTTAATTTGTTGAATTGAGCTGTTTCGGAGCTAGCGCGGAAATTATCAACCTTATTTGCGATTAACATGACCTTTCTATTATATATATCACTTTTTTTCAAGGCGGCGGCTATTTCTTTGTCTTCTGGTAGTAAGCCCGACTTTGTATCAACTATAAATAATATTAAATCAGCTTTATCTAAATAAGAACGCGCCTGCTTTTGGGTTTGCGCATCAATATCATTATCCGCTATTTTTTTTGTTAACAAATAGCGCCAATCAATAATTCCGGCCGTGTCAACTAGCTCAAACGCGCTGCTTGACCATTCCACGATGCCTAAGTTACTGTCGCGCGTTGTCCCGGCGATAGTTGAAACTAAGGCTTGTTTTTTCTCAATTAAACAATTAAAAAGAGTCGACTTACCAACATTGGTTCGTCCACACATAACAACTAAGGGCAAATTGTTTTTCTCGTAGCTTATCATAATTAAGATTATTCTTTATTCGCGCTTGTTCCGAGTATTAATAAAAAGTCAGATTTATTTTCTCCGGTTTTGTATGGCTCGAGCCAAGTAGGCGAATTAAAGGCTTGAGTCGCGCCAGTAATTTTTTTTAGAGTTGTTAATGACTCATTTTTTTCTCCATTAGTTAAATCATAAACAACACTTTGCTCGAAATTTCTTTCAATCGCATTTCCGGTGCCGATTGTTCTGTATTTGTACTGCTCGAGTTGACTAGAAAGTTTACTGGCTAAACCGGTTATCCAAGTGCCATTAGCTATGAAAATGCTCGCACTATCAGTAATCGGTTCAATAACTTCTGAATTGAGCGTTGGTTGAGAAGCGAAGATAGTTTGCACCATGTTTTGAATTTCCGTGAAATCCCCAGAGCGAGGAGTTAAAATATAGGCACCATCTTGTCCTTTCCCGGCAATTAAATAACCATCTGGTGCGTCGCTTAAAACTTTGTTAATTATTTGTTCTCTTTTTACATCTTTAAATAAATCCCATAAACGCAATATTTCCCAAGTGCCAAGATTAGTCGAAACATCTTGATTGAATTCACTGATTAACTTTCCAAGAACAACCGGGTTTAGTAATGTTTGGCGTGATAGTAATTTATCCTTAACAGCCTCTAATAATAATTGTTGACGTCTAGCGCGAGCGAAATCAGATCCCTCTGGACCATAGCCGTGACGACTGCGCGCATACTTTAAAGCTAAGGAACCATTCATTTTTTGTAAGCCGGTATCAAAGTGTAAATGTTCAAAACGAGAATAGTAATTTGGGTTATCCTCCTGTCCTTCAATGGGGTAAGTATAGTCGTCAAAAGTGTTTTCGACATTAATTTCAACGCCACCAATTTCATCTATCATTCTTTCAAAACCAGCAAAATCAATACGAATATAATAAGTAATTGGTGTTTGCAAGGTTTCATTTATTGCTTTAGTTGTCGCCTCGCTCCCCGAACCAGGAAATTGTTGTTCAGCGTAGGCGTTAACACTATTTATTTTTCTCCAGCCGCTGGCGGGAGCGGTTAAATCGCGCGGTACTGAAACAAGAGCGACTTGTTTTGTTGATGGTTTGAGGCTGGCCAACATGATTGTGTCAGTTAGATAAGCTCCATCATGGCCCTCCCCCCCCATCCCTAATAATAAAATATTTATACGATCACTTTCTTCTCCAAGTAATTGTTTGTCGGCAATCGGTACTAAAGATTTGAATTTATTCAAAAAACCAATTTTAGGCACCCAGCTAGTTGCACTCTGGCTAGACATTAAAATTTTACCGGAAAAAACTAGGGCAATAACAATAATAGCGATTATGTAGGTTGTTAATCTTTTTTTCTTCCGATTTTTAAGCAATTGCTCATCTTCGGTATAGTTGCTACTATTTTTTTTCTCTAGTTTTTCTATCTCTTCCATTTTTTGCTTAAAATCAATCATAAATAATAAAAAAATTCTATCAAATTGAAGAATTATTATTGAGGTTATTACTCGTTAATATTATAGTCGTCGAGGTGTCTTTTGTCAAAGTCGGGCTGCCGGGAATTGAACCCGGATTACACGCACCCGAAGCGTGTGTAATACCGTTATACCACAGCCCGAAATAATTTTGATGTGGACTTGAGGGGACTTTCGCGCTCGCTTTTCGCCATAATGCGAAAAGCTCGTTTATCCAGAGTTGGCGTCCGATATGCCCCCGGCATATCGTCCGACACTCGATTATTCGCTCCGGCTTCCGCCGTCACTCATATCTCGCTTCCAACTAGTTCGAGTCCTAAATCATTAATAATAAAATATCTAAGCAAGCTTAGTTATTTTATTATTAGTGGACTTGAGGGGACTCGAACCCCTTACCTCTGCAATGCGAATGCAGCGCTCTACCAGATGAGCTACAAGCCCAAGTTTATTTGTCGGGGTGCCGGGAATTGAACCCGGGCTACATGCACCCCATGCATGCGTACTACCGCTATACTACACCCCGATTAATAAAAAAAGGTTTATTTAAACCTGTACCCATCTTAACACAAGCTTTGGATTTTTCAAGTCAAATAGATCTTGGATTTCCCGTCATTTGCTAAAAATATCTAAGTAATTTACAATATTAATAGTAAAAATACACATATGACAACACAAAAAATAATCTTTTCGGGGATTCAGCCAAGCGGCAACCTAAATATTGGCAATTATATTGGAGCAATCTCTCAGTGGGTTAAAATGCAACAAGACTATGATTGTATTTTTTCGATTGTTGATTATCATGCTATCACCGTTAAACAAAATCCTGAAGAACTTCGCAAAAGGATAATTGAGGTAACTAAAATATATTTAGCGTCTGGCATAGACCCAAAAAAATCAATAATTTTTCAACAGTCAGCCGTACCCGCCCACACAGAATTAGCTTGGATTCTTAATTGCTATGGCACATATATTTCTGATTTAAATAAAATGACTCAATTTAAGGATAAAGCAGGTAGAAATCAGGAAGCGGTTAGTGTTGGCCTATATGATTATCCGGTTTTAATGGCCGCCGATATTTTAATGTATAATACTGATATTGTGCCCGTGGGTGAAGATCAAAAACAGCATGTGGAGCTGGCGCGTGATATTGCAAAGAGATTCAATGGTCAATTTGGAGATACTTTTAAAATCCCTCAAGCCGCTGTACGTAAAGAGGGTGCACGAATTATGGCGTTACTTGATCCGACAAAAAAAATGAGCAAGAGTGATGAAAATCAAAATAATTGTATTACTTTATTGGATGATATTGAAGTAGTGAAGAAGAAGATAGCTCGGGCAGTGACTGATTCAGGTAGTGATATTGATTATGATCCAATTAATCGTCCTGGTATTTCCAATCTATTAACAATTTATGCACAGTTAGGCATACGTGAGATTCCTCGTTTAGTTAAAGATTATAAAGGAAAAGGTTATGGTGATTTTAAAAAAGATTTGGCTGATGTCGTAGTGAAATTTTTAGAAAATTTTCAGAAGAAATATAATAGTATTTCTGATAAAGAAGTTATAAAAATATTAGAAGATGGTCGCAAGAGGGTAGAAAAGATGGCAAATATCAAAATCGAAAAAGTACGCCAAGTTATTGGCGTTAGATAATTTAATAAATGATGTTAAATGTATGGACCACAAAAACATTACTACCGCCTTTGCGTTGCCGGATAAAAAAATAACACAAAATTTAGGAGTTGTTAAAGGAATTATTGTCCGCTCGCGTTCAATTATCGGCTCTATTGGTGGTTCCCTGCAAACTTTAATTGGTGGAAATATTTCTTTGTTTACTGAGTTATGTGAACGCACGCGTGAAGATGCTTACAATCTAATGATTAAACACGCTGAAGATTTAGGAGCGAATGCGATTATTAGTGTTCGCTATGATGCGACTGAACTAATGGGTGGTGTGACAGAAGTTTTGTGTTACGGCACGGCGGTGGTAGTTGAATAAAAATAATTAAAATTATACTAAAAAACAGCTAATAATAGCTGTTTTTTTATCATGATAATGAATTATGAGTCTAATTGGCACCAATTCGCTTCCGCCGGATGGCGGACACTCCAGCATCATGCCGGAGGCGACTAACTCTTCTTTCCACGTGGAAAAGAAGAATTTTTCTCCCTAGAAAGGAGGTGATCCATCCACAGCTTCCGCTACGGATGCCTTGTTACGACTTCGTCCCTGTCATCGGTCTTGCCTTCGTCCCACTAATGTGAGCCTTCGGGCACTACCAACTCCCTTGACGTGACGGGCGGTGAGTACAAGACCCGAGAACGTATTCACCGTGGCATTCTGATCCACGATTACTAGCGATTCCAACTTCATGAGGGCGGATTTCAGCCCTCAATCCGAACT
>Ga0247841_10005238_pt1 | contig 21253 bp, 18 predicted proteins | sample LaCruzMarch2015__2_FD_192410 | JGI IMG/M metagenome (GOLD analysis project Ga0247841, IMG submission 192410) | Freshwater microbial communities from meromictic Lake La Cruz, Castile-La Mancha, Spain - LaCruzMarch2015_18m | ecosystem: Environmental > Aquatic > Freshwater > Lake | place: Spain... | reverse complement strand
CTCTTTCGTCCATTCTCGCATTTTCAAGGTACAAGACAGCTTTACCAATTTTACGAAGAAGTTCGGTGTTGTCAAGAACACGAATCAATCCATTAAACTTTTTTATAAAACCGGATAAAGTCCATCTATATTAGTTACTTATGATAAGTTTGTCAAGGGGCAAGATAAAATATTAGAAAAATCAGTTATATTGACACTTTCAAGTTTATTCTCTAAAATCTTAGCGTTAGTAATGTTGTTGCAAAATGTATTATTATTGGGTGACAAGCATAAACACCTGAGAAAAGGCGGTAATTGTTATGTTTGAGATTAAAAGACCAAATGTTGTGACTAAGATTCCAGGAGAAAAAGCAAAGAAATTGATTGACTTGGATGATCAATACATGATGACAGTCACTAAAACTTCTCCTCTTGCTATTCGTCACGGAAAGGGAATCGTTTTAGAAGATGTCGATGGAAACACCTTTTACGATTTTACTTCTGGGGTTGGTGTGTGCAATACTGGACATTGTCATCCAAAAGTGGTAAAAGCCATTCAGGATCAGGCAGCCAAATTGATTCATTTTGCAGGAACGGATTATTACTATGAACCTCAATCGCTTTTAGTAGAAAAGTTAGCAAAAGTAGGTCCTGGACCTTCTGCAAAAAAAGTATTTTTTACAAATTCTGGTGCAGAATCGGTAGAAGCTGCGCTTAAGATTGCACGGTTTTATACAAAACGTCCCCAATTTCTCGCCTTCATGGGAGCTTTCCATGGCAGAACCATGGGCGCGCTTTCATTAACTTGCTCAAAATCATTGCACCGAAAAGGCTTTCAGCCATCGACTCCTGGTGTAGTCCATATTCCGTACGCTTATTGCTATCGATGTCCCTACAATGTTAAATATCCTTCTTGTGATATGTATTGTACAAAAATTCTGGATACCTATTTCCGACAAATGATCGATCCGACAGAAATAGCCGCTATCTTTGTAGAACCAATTCAAGGAGAAGGCGGATATATTGTGCCTCCAAAAGAATTCCACCAGAACTTAAAGAAAATCTGTGAAAAATATGACATTTTGTTCGTCAGTGATGAAGTTCAAGCCGGTTTCGGAAGAACTGGAAAGTTTTTTGGTATACAGAATTTTGATGTAATACCCGATATTGTTACTTGTGCAAAAGGTATGGGTTCCGGTTTACCGATTGGCTGCATAATATTTGATGCAAAGCTGGATTATCCTTATCAAGGCGCCCATTCGAATACATATGGGGGAAATCCAGTTTGTTGCGCTAGCACTCTTGCCACATTAGATATTCTTCAAAACGATGGGGTGATCAATAATGCGAAAGTTGTTGGCGATCATCTTCATGAAGGACTTCTGGCTATTCAAGACAAACATCCACTCGTTGGTGATGTTCGAGGAATTGGTTTGATGCAGGGAATCGAACTCGTTAAAGATCCGATTAGCAAAGAATTTGCAAAAGAAGAGAGAGACCAAGTTGTTGAGGAAATGCTAAATATGGGTTTAGTGTGTATTGGATGCGGTGTGTCCAGTATTCGCTTTATTCCACCATTGATCATTACAGAAAAAGAGGTTGATATTGCCCTGGAGATCATAGATAAAGCAATAACAAATGTTGAAAAGCATAAATATTCTTCCTCTTCAGACAGCATTTAAGTTACCTTGTTATAGCCATCCTGGTGATGCTGGTTTAGATCTTTATTCTTGCGTTAAAGCAGAACTGGAACCAGGTGAGATAAAAAAAATAGGTTGCGGGTTTGCGATAGAGATTCCGGATGGGTATCTGGGGGCTATAGCTCCCAGGTCCGGATTGGCTTTACATTATGGTGTAACTGTTTTAAATTCTTGGGGTGTTATAGACTCTTCTTATCGGGGAGAGGTTTGTGTTATACTTATTAATTTGGGAAAAAAGAAAGTTGTGCTTGAGAAAGAAAGTAAGGTTGCTCAATTGATCATTCTTCGCTGTGAGAAAATTGAGTTTTCGATAGATACACATAAATTATCGAGTACGGATCGAGGCGAAGATGGTTTTGGATCCACAGGCTGCTAGGAGGATGTTTCATGTTTAAATTTAGAATGATTGCCGTATTGTTAATCAGTTTTCTATTGGTTGGAACACAACAAATATCTGCGAATTCCATTCCAAGAGACAAATCGGAACGGTTTGATTCAGCTTATTACGAAACGATTAAGAATTCATCGTCAGAAGAAATCCTTATCTTAAAGTTAAAAGGGGAGGATACTGTTCAATTTTCTGAAAATAACCAACTTTTTTTACAACAAAATACCAAATCAAACCAAACAAATTTTTTGGTGTTGGATGATGCGTATGCAAAAAAATTGGCTGTAAAGCAAACACAAATTTTTGATTCATTAAACCAGGAAGTTCCAATGGTTTTACTTCAATCCTACCAATATGTTTATAATGGGATCGCTGTGAAGATTAGGGGATACAATGTTCGATTTTTGCTTGATAACCCGCAAATAGATCGTATTTTTTTCACGAATATCCTTAACTTCCCTTTTCGGGATCTGGCAGTTCAAACTATATCGGCGGATCAATCCTGGAATCTTATTGATAACAACAAAATTAAGGTGACAGGCAAAGGGATGAAAGTAGGAATTTTGGATTCAGGGATCGATTTGAACCATGGCGATTTTTCTCCACTTGGGATGGGACTGGATAAAAAGGTCAAATTTGGTAGAGATTTTGCTGATAATGATAATGACCCCCAAGACCATGGCAATCCACCTCATGGAACCCATGTAGCTGGCATTTCGTCCGGCAATAATCCAAAGAATCCCTTGAAGAGGGGTACCGCTCCGGATTCTGATTTGTATGTGTATAAAGTTTTTTCCAATGAAGGCGGAGGAGCAAATCCAGCTAATATTGTAGCTGCTGCAGACCAATCGGTAAAGGATAAATGTCATGTCATTAATTTATCTCTTGGATTTGGAGCCCCATCAGAATCCATTCAGCCAGATCAACCGTATTATACATCTCTCAATAATGCTATGAAGGCAGGCGTAGTGGTATGTTGTGCCGCAGGTAACGATGGATCCAGGCACAAAAATAGTCCATGGCCGATTCACGCACCCGGAGTTTTTGATTCAGTAATACAAGTAGGTGCAACAGATGACAGGATGACACAGCCCATTACGATTACAATCCCGGGTCAGGATGATATCAAAATCAACTCAATGCATTCCCGGTACTCCCCTCCATTCAAAACAGAGTATTCCGGTTTGCCTGTAGTTGACTGCAGTTATGGCAGAAAAGAAGATTTTCAGGGAATTGATGTGAAGGGAAAAATTGCCCTTATATCAAGGGGTCCAAAAGAAGCCGGCATTAAATTCCAGGAAAAAAACTTAAATGCGAAAGATGCCGGTGCAGTTGGCTGTATCGTTTATAACTACGATGCCGGTCCAATGGGAGCCCAGCTTGTTGATTTATCGAAAGGGGAGGATCCATATTCTTATGGTTTCATTCCCAATTTAACAATCAGCGGTACATTGGCTAGCCAATTGAAATATAAATTATCACAGCCAAAGGCAACCCTCAACTTTAAAGAAGAATCTTATATTACGGTTGCAGACTTTACTTCAGCTGGACCTTGTTTTAGCGGAGAAGCCAATATTTTTAAACCAGAAATTTCTGCACCGGGAACACAGATTAATTCTGCCGTTCTCGCAGTAAAAAATGATCAAGGCGTTTATGAAGAACAATACAAGGATGAAAATGGAACATCAATGGCAACTCCGGCAGTATCTGGATGTGTAGCCTTGCTGAGACAAGCTCATCCTATGTACAACGCTTTTGATGTTAAATCTGTTCTTATGAATACATCTGATGTTTTGAAGAATCCGATGAACGATGAGTATTTTTCCTACCTATATCAAGGAGCAGGTCAAATCAATATTTTGAATGCTATCCAATCGCCCCTCATTATTGATCCTCCTGCCTTACAGAGGTCTACAAAACAAATTGATGGTGCGTTTGATTTTACAATTCGTAATACGTTTAACAAAAAAGTTTCTATAGCGATTAAATCAGAAGTTTTTAATCTCGATGGAAATCCAACTCCCTTACAAATCACAGTGAATGCAACAAATTTGTCACTAAATCCGTCAGAACAGAAAAAATTCTCCGTATCATTTAAAGAGGTTGAAGATAAATTTGTTAACAGGACTTATGAGGGAGCTATCTGGGTAGAAATTTCCAACAATAAAGAACTCGCAATTTCTGCGCAGATGCTCCATATTCCATTTATAATCTACAAAGACAGTATAACCAAAATTGACCAATCTGTAACAAACTTCAGGATATCACAACCGGATATTAATATTGAAAACAATGGCCAAATGGAAATATCATTTGATCTGAACACAGGAAGTTTATTATCCATAAAAGGCATAACGCCTGAAATTACCATGTATGAAAACCAGGCTCGATTGTTTCGGATTTATGCTGTTGATCCAATGGGGAATGACTGGGGAAATGTTTATTATGCAGAAAATTTGCCTATGGGGCACTATAAAATTCATTGGGATGGCAAAGACCTGGGTGGAAAAGAATTTTTACCAAACGGACCTTTTTCCTTATCCGCAGAAATAAGCGGTGTTGAGCTTTCAGTTACAAATGGAGCTTTGACGGATACAAAACAAAAACCAGAGATATTCAGTGGATCAAAGATACAGATGAGCGGATCATCTATCCCTGAGCCTCCTTACCTTATATTATCCTCCGTTTCAAAAGTAGCCATTGACCAGGAATTTACGGTAGATATTATTCTGGCAGATGCCAAAGATATACAGAATGTAGATATTGCTGTTACTTTTTCAAAATCAATTACTTCCATTGTTGGATATTCTCTTGGTGAATTTGTAGATACTTCAAAATTTGCAGAAAAGAAAAATCTTACCTTCGAGAAAGGATTGTTCTCGATTTCAGCATCGCGGGATCCTAAAGCTGTTGGGAACAGGTTAAAAATTGCATCCTTTAAGCTGAAAGCAACAAAATCCTCTACGTCAAAAATAGGCATCAGCTTATTATTCAAAGATTTTTCTTTAAAAGATCGTTCGAGCAATATTCGAAAATCATACACAAATTTTCCTCTTGTCCAAATCGTCAAAGATACAATCAGTTTTGGTGATTTTAATGGTGATACACAGATAGATAATTTCGACTACACCTTACTGATTGAATCCTTAGGTAAAAATTACAAATCCGATGGTTGGGATCCAAAATTCGATTTGAATAATGACCTGATCATTGATTTGAGTGATGTTATTGTTTTTTCAAAATTTTATTCTGTCAATAATGAATAGCGAAGGAAAGGAGTATCATGTTAATTAAAAAGTTTGTCTGTTTTCTAATTCTGTTCGTTCTCGTTTCAGCGAGTTTGTCTTATAAAACCCAAACAGTTAAAGCTGAAGATGTCGATATTTCGATAGAAAAAGTGATTGGTCTGTCTAACAAACCGGGGGTTTTCCGAATGGCATCCCAAGACGGTTCTGGATTTCAACCCATGTATCATCAAGGATTAGCCGTAGGGTCTGATGGCAGTATTTTTATTGGTGATAGTTCTGAATCACAGGTTGAAATTTTTGATAAAGATTTCAAATCGACAGGCAATTTCGGATCCATTGGTTCCGAAGCAGGGAAGTTTCAACATCTTACCTCCCTGACAATAGACTCTGAGGATAATCTGTACTGCGTTGACAGCTTTATGGGAAATATTCAAATTTTTCAGAAAGACGGTACATTGATTAAAAAAATAGGCACAAAAGGAACAAATCCTGAGAATTTGAATACTCCAACCGATATTGCCTTCTTGAAATCTGGTGATTACCTTATTACCGATTTTGTAAATGGTGTAAAAATATTTTCAAAAGATGGCACCTACAAAAAAGAATTCACCGATGACAAGAACATAAAAATTGGTGTTGAAAATGTTGGCGCAAATCGTGTAGAAATTGATTCGGAGGGGTATGTATACATTTCCGTGATTGGTTTAGGTCAATCCTCCATAAGTAGTAATATTTTCAAATACGACCAGGATGGCAATTTTATCATTACTGCGTTAGCCAGTGGAACATCCGATGGGATGTTGGGCGGTATTATGACTGGTTTATCTGTTGAAGGCAAAACCATGGCGCTAACCACTTTAAATGGACAAAAAACAGCTGTTCAACGATTTGAAATCCTTCCGGATGCAAAAAAGGCTGTAAAATTCATTGATACAGTAGCAGTTGCACCAACTACAATTCAAAACATTGAAAAAACAAATATCCTCAGACCTACAGCTGTTTTCTTAAAGAATAGCAAGGTATATTATTTAGATGGTGACCTGAACCGTGTGGTTGTACTTTCCGATAAGAAAGAATTCCTCGGAACGATTCTATCACCAGTTTATTTGTATGGATACTATCATACAAACCGAAAATCACCAGATGGATATTTATCCAATCCTCAGGGAGTTCGCGTAGACTCTGAAGGAAGAATTTTTGTAGGGAATAGCAATTACCATTGCGTTACTGTATTTGATGCTGACGGAAAACAAACCGCTAGATTCGGGAAAGCTATTTCGAGCAGAGGCGTTGTACCCGGTGATTTTATGAATCCAACGGATGTAATCATAAACGAAGAAGGATATGTATTTGTATCCGATGTCGATGAAACGCAAAATTCTGTCCAGGTTTTTGATCCTGACTTTGAACCTGTGTATGCCATCGAAGAATCATTCGGTCGACCCCAGGGACTGGCATTGAATTCAGAGGGCAGTCTGATCGTTGTCAATTCTGCTAACTCAACTCTTTCAATCATTGATATCTCAAGTGTTGCTGATGAAACAACTTCTGAAATCAACGTTCTACCTTTAGAAGGAGTTTGGCCTGTAGGTGTTGCAACAGATCCAGATGATAATATGTATGTTGCCATGACAGGTTCAGAACAAATTCAGATAATTAATCCCGACGGAGAATCAATTAAGACAATCGGTGAGTCTGGTCCGGAAAAAGGACAATTTCTGTCTCCCCAAGGAGTTTGTGTTGATGGGGAAGGTAGTATTTATACCGCCGAAACAACAAATGGCAGAATCCAGAAATTTGATCCAGAGGGAGAGCTTCTTTGGTCTGCTGATCTTAATTGGCCTGGTTTTACATTTATTACCATGGATACACAAGGTAAGCTATACGTTACCGATTGTTTACACAGTACTGTGCTTGTTATTAATGATCCTTCCGCTGTTCCGCCGGAAGGAACAAAACCAGCGCAAACCAATGCAGCTTTTTCTTTACAAGTCAAAAACACGACAGTCACTGAAGATGATTCTGTAACACTCGTTTTAAATACAGAAAAATTAGAAAAGACAGCCTCCATAACAATTGGAATCCAATTTCCAAAAAATTTATTGTCCTATCAGTCTGTAAAGATGGGTGATTTATTTAAGGGATCCGATTTCAAGTTGTCACCAGCAAGTTCTGCTGAGGGTTTATTGCTGTTTTCTGCCAATTCAGCCTCTAAAAAAGAAATGGCTGGGACCGGCGCGTTGTTTGAGATCACTTTCAAAGCAATCAAAGCGGGGGAAGCCAAAGTAATAATTGATAAAGTGGACTTAAAAAATACAAAGGGAAAAGAAGTCTTATACACCAACAAATCGGGTGTTACTTTTTCAATTTCAGCGAAAGATAGTACACCCCCTGCGCTCAAAATCCAACCCGTCCCTCAAAGCGTATACGAATCTCCTCTTACTATAAATGGGGAAACAGAACCGGAAGCTGTAGTCGTTGTGAACAAAAAAGATGTGCCCGTAAAAGCCGATGGCACTTTTTCTGTCCAGGTGGACCTGATAAAGGGAAAGAATTCAATCTTGATAACCGCAACCGACAAAGGCGGGAACAAGAGTGAATCTACCATTACAGTTACTTTGGAAGAAAGAATTATCATTAAGTTAAAAGTAGGCAGTAAAATCATCATCGTTAAAGGGGATCCCTCTCAGTTAGATTCCGAACCGTTTATTGATAAGCAGTCCGGTAGAACCATGGTTCCTTTACGGGCTATTGCCGAAGCCGTAGGAGCTGTTTTGGTGTATGAACCAAAAGAACAGAAAATCGATATCTCTAAGGGCACAATATCTATCCAGCTCTGGATTGGAAGACCGAAAGCCATTGTGAATGGTAAAGAAGTTTCAATTGATACTCAAAAGCCAGTCTCACCCATGATTGTGAAGGGAAGGACGTTCCTGCCTTTGCGCTTTATTGGTGAAACATTTGAATTCAAAGTAGATTGGGACGGGGCAACACAAGGAATCACTTTGACCTATCCGAATCCAGATAAGAAATAATAGCTAAACTTTCTTGTAAAAAAGGGTGGAAAATTTTCCACCCTTTTTTACTTACAAGGAGCAAAATGAGACAAAATAGGACACACTCTTTACTTTTACTTTTCATATTCCTGTTTTTCTCTTTTTCAAATTGTACACTAAAAACAAGGGCAAACGTTTCAAGTAATCCTTTAAAACTAGAAAAAATCATTGGTTTATCCACCAAATCAGATTCATTTCGAATGGCATCTCTGGAAGGCTTCTCCATTCCACCTTTTCTACAGCAAGGACTTGCCGTAGATTTGAACGGAACAATATATGTAGGAGATAGCTCTGAATGCAAAATTTTGAAACTGGATCAAAATTTAAAACTAATTGATTCCATAGGTTCTATCGGTTCAAAAGATGGACAATTTCAATTTTTAACTTCCATTTCTCTTGATTCATCGAACAACCTGTATACGGTTGACAGCTTTTTAAAACGAATTCAAGTTTTTAATCCAAAAGGTGAAATGATCCAGTCTTTTCAAACCGCACTTTCAAAATTTGACACGTTTAATGTTCCAACAGACTTAGTAGTACTGGATACCGGAGAAATTCTTGTCTGTAATTATATCACAGGCATTAGCCTTTTTTCGAAAGATGGACAATTCATCCAACCGTTCAGTTTTGATAAGAAAATAAAGCCAGGAAAAACGTTTGGGCCAAATCAAATTGAAAAAGCATCCAATGGTATGGTTTATATTTCCGTAACAGATTATGCAAAGGGATTTAGTTTTGTTTATGCGTATGATCAAAATGGTGCATTTATTTCTACCGTATTAAGACAAAATGATTCATCTGGACTTTTTCTTGGGTTGTTAAACAGCCTATCCATAGATGGAAATGAAGTATTAGTTTCTGTACATTCGGTGGAAATAACTTCCGTGCAAAAGTATAAAATTACACCTGATCCATCATCCCCGTTCCGTTTCGAAAAGATCATTGCTTCCCAAAAATACAAAGAATTTCCAAATATCGAAATTCAAAGCCCTTCCGCGGTGTTTCGTCAATTCGGAAACAATTACATTCTTGACAACAAACTGAATCGTCTGCTTGTAGTTACCGATCAAATGGAAATCAAAAAAGAACTTCAAACTCCTGATTATGGAAGCGAGATGCTTTCTAATCCTCAAGGGATAACTTTTGATAAAGAAGATAACATTTTGGTGTGCAATAGTGGCCAGAAATGTGTTTCTGTTTTTTCCACAGAGGGTAAATTTAGAAGAAGTTTTGGTAATCCTCCTTCCAGCAATCCACTAAGTCTTGGAGACTTCCTGGCTCCAACTGATGTTACAATCAACCAAGATGGGTACATATTTGTTAGTGATTCGACACGGGGAATTGTTCAAGTTTTTACCCCAGACTATGAACCCTATCAGTTGATTGTAGATACATTCAACTTCCCACAGGGTTTAGCATTTGATGCAAAAGGGGACTTACTTGTTGTTAACTCTTATAATTCATCTCTTCAAAAATTTAGCCTTTCCAATATTAAAAATAAAAAACTTCAAAATTTAGGCTTGATACCGCTCCAGGGAGATTGGCCTGTTGGAGTTGCTGTTACAAAAGACAATAAATATGCTATTACATTTGCTGGATCAAATGTTATACAAATCCTTAATCCTGATAACTACCAGGATAGAACGTCGTTTGGGGGAACAGGGAATGAACCCGGAGAGCTTTATCTTCCACAGGGGATTTGTTTAGACCAGAAAGGCAACTTATATGTTGCTGAAACTGGTAATGGTAGAATTCAAAAATTTACACCAGATGGTAAATTAATATGGACTTCAGATCTCGAATGGCCAGGTTTATCGTTTCTAACAACAGACAGGAATGGTAAACTATATGTTACAGACTGTTTCCATAATCTGGTTCTCGTTTTTTCAGATGAAACCATACAGCTTTCCATAAAACCGAAGTTTATTAAGCTTAAAATTGGAAACAACTATATAACCAATCAAAAAGGAACCAAAGCATTAGAGCACCCTTCCTTTATTGAGAAAAAATCTGGTAGAACCATGGTTCCTTTACGGGCTATTGCCGAAGCAGCTGATTTGATGGTTGAATTTGAAACAAAAGAACAAAAAATACATCTTTTCAATACGGAAATGAATGTTGATATTCTACTTTGGATTGGAAAAACAACAGGGATTGTAAATGGAAAAGAAAATCAAATCGACGAAAAGAGTCCAATTGCTCCTTTTATCTTTAAAAGCAGGACATTCTTACCTCTCCGATTTATCGGGGAAAGCATGCGATATAAAGTTGAATGGGATAAAACAACCCAAACGATCTTAATGACTTTTGCGGGATAAGGTTTATTCTCTGACTAATCGATATGCTTCGGGAATTGATTCACAAATATCGGAAGGCAATACTGAATAGTCTCCTTGTTTCTTTTCCGCCATATCTCCAGCCAAGGAATGAAGGGTAACACCTAACACAGAAGCATTCCAGGCTGAGTAACCTTGTGCAAGCAAGGAAGTTATGATTCCCGTCAGTACATCACCCGATCCGCCTTTGGCCATCCCCGGATTTCCAAAATTATTTATAAATACATATCCCTCTGGAGAAACAACAATAGTTGAGGCAGATTTAAGAACTATGATACAATTCCACTCTTTTGCAAAACTTTTTGCCGTACTAATCAGATCATTTTTTATTGTTTCTACATCCATTTTGGTTAGATAAGCCATCTCGCCGATGTGGGGTGTAAGGATTAGATCGGAAGGATGATTTTTTCCTACTATTTCTTTAATAGCAAATAAACCATCCGCATCAATCACTAGCTTCTCATTCCAACTGAGATAAATCTTTCTGATAATTTCCATAACATCCGTGTCTCTGCCTAGTCCCGGACCCATACCCAAAACTGGTGCTTTAGAATAAAAGTTGTTTTGAAATGGCAAAAGACTTTGATCGTCATATTCACCAATTTGGTTGGTTCCGACTGGTTCATGAATAACTTCAGAGGGAATATTTACTAATAATTGGCTTAACGATTTTTTGTAAACAGCATAGACAAGGCCAGCACCTGTGCGAAGACAGGAAGAAAGTGCTAAATGAAAAGCGCCTTGATACGTTGCAGAACCACCAAAAAGATAGGCTTTTCCGTACTCTTTTTTATGGGAATCCATTTTTCTTTCTTTTAGTATGATTTTGGCTTCCTTAGGTTCCAAGAAAGTATTCATTTTTGAAGAGTTTCGAAGTAAACGATTCGGAAACCCAATTTTCTTTATGATGAGCTTGCCGGTATGTTCTTTGCCTGGATACAATAAATGACCTGCCTTTGGAGATTCAAACGTAATCGTAATTTTTGCTTTGATCGCTAAAGGCAACATTTTACCTGTGTCTGCTGAGATCCCAGAGGGTATGTCAATGGCATATATCGGTTTATCGGTTTGATTCATCCATTGAATTGCTTTATTGTAGATTCCATCGATAGATCGCGATAAACCAACCCCGAACAAGGCATCAATTAATACATCGGGCTTTAACTGGTCAAACAATATCCAAAAAGTTTCTTCCGTATATACATGTGTGATCGCTAATCCTAGCTCAAGATCTTTCTCCATCTTAAAGAGAATCCGCAAATTTTCTAAAGATGCATTAGAGTAAGAGTCGATTGGTTGAAATAAAATCACTTGGATGTTCCAGCCATAACAAAGCAAAAACCTGGCAATAACAAAGCCATCGCCTCCATTATTGCCAGGTCCGCAAACAATGATTGCTTTTTTTGCAGATCCTTGAAAATCTGAATCAATTACATCTGCACAGACTTTTCCAGCTACCTCCATCAAATGGAGTGTAGTTATATCATATTGACACTGCGCTGCCCTATCAAAATCTTTTGATTCCTGGCTGCCGTGTACAATCATAATCTATTATGACATGGTTAAAGCCATGATCGCTTTTTGTACATGAAGACGGTTTTCTGCTTCGTCAAAAACAATGGCTTGTGGTCCATCCATCACTTCGTCGGTAATCTCATCCCCGCGATGGGCTGGAAGACAGTGTAAAACTAGGGCATGCCGGGGTGCTTTTTTTAATAATTCACCGTTTACCTGGTAATTTTTAAAAATAGCTCTTCTCTTCTCAGTCTCCTCTTCTTGTCCCATGGAAGCCCAAACATCGGTATAAATATAGTCAGCATCTTTAACAGCATCAATTGGGTCCTGTGTGAATCGGAAGGTAGATCCGGTTTCTATACAATCTGCCTTGTACCAATCCATTATTTCCTTCTTTGGCTCAAACCCGGAGGGAGAGCATATGGTGATATGCACACCTGTTTTAGCTGCTGCCATCATTAGTGAATTGCTTACATTATTGCTATCACCGATATAGACAAGTTTGACACCTTTTAAATGTCCTGTTTTTTCCAGCATTGTGTAAAAATCAGCCATTGCCTGACAGGGATGCAAAAAATCAGATAGACCATTGATAACAGGGACTGTACTATATTTTGCCAGATCTAAAATAAGGTCGTGACCAAATACTCTAGCCATAATTCCATCTAAATAGCGTGATAGAACTTTTGCTGTATCCGCAATGGTTTCCCCACGATTCAATTGAATATCATTTGAGCTCAAGAATATAGCTTTTCCACCCATTTGATTCATGCCAATTTCAAATGATACTCGTGTCCGAGTTGAAGATTTTTGAAAAATCATTCCCAGGGTCTTGTCTTTTAAAATAGGTCTTCGGATTCCCATCCGTTCTTCTACTTTTAATAATTTGGTCGTATCAAAAACAAATTGCACTTCTTCAGGGGTAAAATCATGAATGGTTACAAAATGTTTACCAGTTAAACGTAATGGCATGATGTCCTCCCTTGCTTATTTCCCAAATTTCTTTGTCAGGATATCTTCCAATGTTGGTTTGCCGATTTCTTCCAAATCGTAGAAAACTCGATAACTTGGTTTTTTGATATCGATAATTCTGCGCAGATCGATTGGAGTTCCAATAATGACTGCATCGACGTCTTTCGCATTATTGACAGTTTTTTCGAGTTCATGGATTTGTTCATCGCTATAACCCAAAGCTGGAATGATCATCTCAATCTGTGGATACTTTTCGTAGGCTTCTTTTATGGATCCAACCGTGTAAGGTCTCGGATCCACAATGATTGCTCCACTTTTTCGAGCCGCAATATAACCAGCGCCGATAGAAAGCTCTCCATGGGTCAGGGTGGGGCCATCTTCAATAACGATAACTTTCTTGCCACGAATCTTCTCCGGATGTTCCATGCTAATCGGAGAGGTTGCATCAATAAGAATTGCTTTCGGATTAATTTCCATACAATTGTCACGAACATCGTTTATATCTTCCATGCAGGCTGTTTCTTCTTTGTTAATTATGATGACATCTGCCATACGAATATTGGTTTCGCCAGGATAATAGGATACTTCATGATAGGGTCTGGTTGGATCTGCTACAACAATTTTTAAGTCTGACTTGTAGAAAGGAATATCGTTGTTACCGCCGTCCCATAGTATAATATCAGCTTCTTTTTCTGCTTGCCGGAGTATTTTTTCATAATCGACTCCCGCATAAATGACTGCTTTCATGGCAATATACGGCTCATATTCTTCCATCTCTTCAATGGTGCATTTATGTTTTTTTAGATCGTCGAGTGTCGCGAATCTTTGTACAGTTTGTTCTACAAGATTACCATATGGCATGGGGTGACGGACAGCTACAACTTTCTTCCCCATCTTAGTCAGTATTTGAACAATTTTACGACTTGTCTGGCTTTTCCCACTGCCCGTTCGGACAGCACATACGGAAACTACAGGCTTTGTCGATTTTAAAGAAGTTTTATCATACCCCATTAACCAGAAATCCGCTCCGGCTGCATTTACCTGAGATGCCTTATTCATGACCACAATATGAGGCTGGTCAGAATATGAGAAAACAACTACATCAATCTTTAAATCCTTTATAAGCTCATTCAACTCAGTTTCCGGGTGAATTTTGATTCCTTTTGGATAAAGGGATCCTGCCAATTCTTTAGGATACTTCCGATCATCAATGTTAGGAATTTGTGTGGCTGTAAAGGCTTTTACTTCATATTCTTCATTGTCACGAAAAAAGGTATTAAAATTGTGAAAATCTCTTCCTGCCGCACCCATAATTAATACATTACGTTTCATAGTTAATTACCTCCCTGAAATCTTTTCAATCTTAAGATCCGTGTAAAGCTGACGATGACCCTGGCGATGATGTTCGTTCGTTTTATTCCGATAGGTAAAAACGACCAATTTTCTGCCTTTGCCATTCCCGACAACTTTTGCACTTACAGAAAACTTTTCCAGATTTGAGGGATTGGATTCTAGGGTGTCTCCATAAATCATAATTGGCTTAAACTCAATGGTTTCGCCAATTTCTTTTTCTAATTTTTCAACTCTAATTGTTGAACCTTCTTGCACTTTATATTGCTTTCCGCCTGTTTGTATAACAGCAAACATAGTTACCTCCAAAGTATTACATATAACAAATAGCCAAACAATGATGATACATTTTTAGGCAGGCTTTGTCAAAGCCAGACTCTATTTCACCACGATTGTAAATTCGTACTTTTGAATGGAAGCTTCCCATCGTGCTTTCCATTGTTTTAATCGAGGAAATTTATCATCCAGCTTATTTCTTAGCTCTAGGGCTTTCGCTTCCCAATCCCGCACATAAGCAAATTTGAGTGTTGTTGTGCCTGGTTTCAAGGCTTTAAATTTCCATATATGATTCATAGGAGCACCTACAATCTTTGGATCAGGATTTGTAGCTTTGGTTTCTTCAGAAAAAAATCCTAAAATTGTTTCATCATCAATAAAATAAAACCACGAGTACCCCGTAGTAGCATTTTCTTCCAGCTTCACAACTGCAAACTTATCGAGTGGAATATCATATGTGGTCCCAGTAGCGGTAAGATCATATTCTGTCTTTTCTGGAATGGGAGCGATGGATTTTTTACAGCTCACAAAAGCAATGCTAAACAAAAAGATCAGAAAGCACGGAACAATTATTTTTCTTATTTTTAACATATTATCTCTCCTTATGGTCATAAATGCTATGTTTGATTGTACGAAAAGAAAACAAAATAACAATTACATCTAGCTGCTATATCCAGAATGCTCACTTTTCGGACATACAAAAATCTTGGAAAAGTTTTTTGCTTTTATCCTGTTACAATCTAGAATTAATTTAAGAATTTTAAGGAGTTCCTTGTGAAAACGATTGAAGAAGTGTATGGAAATTTTGAGAAAATTGAAACAGAACGATTGTTGATACGTAAATTAACAAAGGAAGATGCTCCAGACATCTTTCATTATGCATCCGATCCCGAAACGACAAAATTTGTTTTATTCCCCACTCACCAGACTGTAGAAGATACATGGAAATTCTTAGGTCCTACTCTGGAAAAGTATGAGAAAAAAGAAGTTGCTCCATGGGGAATCGAATGGAAAGAGACCGGAAGGTTAATTGGTACAAGCGATTTTATATGGTGGAACCCAGACCATAAAAAAGCTGAGATTGGGTTTATCCTCACCAAAGAATATTGGAACCAGGGAATTATGAGCGAAGCCGTAAAAAAGCTCATCCAGTTTGGTTTTGAAGAGATGGAGCTAAACCGGATAGAAGCCCGGTGTCACGAAAACAATATTGCCTCCGCCCGGGTAATGGAAAAAGTGGGTATGAAGCTGGAAGGATTAGCTCGAGAAGCTCTTTTTGTGAAAGGGGATTATTGGAATTTAAAACAATACGCTATCCTTAGGCAAGATTGGAAAAAGTAAAAAACACCAATCTCACTCTTTTTATTGAATAGGAATAATATTTAAGAGATCCTACTTTTTCCGCCAAAAACACCAAAACGCAAGAAGATGGTTTTGTACATTTTTGCGGAAAACGGATCAAGATTAAATATCTTTTTCTAACTGTTTAACTTTAATAGCACACCTAAATTTATGGTTGGTAGTTTTTAAGCTCAATAAAAATTAATACGCTAGTATTGATTTTCTTAATTTATTGTATTAACATGATACCACAGTACTTTGTAAAAAAGTGAGATAAAAAAAATGAAGTTTGATAATAACATACCAATCTATTGGCAGATCATTGAGATCGTGAAGCAAAGAATTATGATCCAGGAGTTAAAACCCGGAGAGATGGGTCCTTCGGTTCGTGCATTGTCTGTAGAGCTTGGAGTGACAACCAATACTATCCAAAGAGCCTATATCGAACTAGTCCGGGAAGGATTGCTGATCCCTTATCGAGGTTTAGGATACCGGATCACGGAGGATACAAAACGAATCGATAAGCTTCGAAAGAATTATTCCGAAGAAAAATTGGATAAGCTTTTTGAGGATCTAAAAAAGATCGGGATCTCAAAAGATGATTTTCACGTCTTGATGCAATCCTATTTGGATCAATTGGAGGAAAAGTAGCCATGTTTACATTCGAAAATATCTCTAAATCCTACTTCCGAACGACAGTTTTGTCGGATATCAATCTCATGGTCAAACCAGGGATGCTGATCGGGCTCCTGGGTCCAAATGGGGCTGGCAAAACATCCATGCTCAAGCTGATGCTTCGGTATACAAAGCCCTTAAAAGGCAAAATGACATGGAACCAAAAACCTTTGAGTGAAGAATCAATGAAGGATATTGCAGGATGCCTGGATTTTAATCCGTTTCCTTTTTGGATGAGGATGGTGGATGTCAAAGAGTTTTACCAATATTTCTTCAAAAATTTTGATATAAATAGGTACCAGGAGCTGGTGGATTATTTCAAACTTGACCAGAAAAAGAAGATTGTATATTGCTCCAAAGGCACAATAGCCAAAATTAAGCTTTTGTTTACTTTATCCCGAAAAGCAAAGCTTTATCTTCTGGATGAGCCATTAGAAGGGTTAGACATTGTTGCCAGGAAGAAATTCCTGGATGTGATCCTTGAAACATTTCACCCAGAATGCTCCATGATTATTTCTTCCCATTATGTGGAAGAGCTGGAACAATTGTTTACCGATGCAATCTTCCTTAATGAAGGTAAAATAATTTTAAATGCTAATACTGAGACCTTACGACTGGATAAGCAAAAATCGATCGATGCCATCTATATGGAGCTGTTTGCACCATGTGGAAATTAATTAAGTACGAGCTTCGATCGAAATTATCTAGGATGATTGGCTTAACTGTCGCTGTTCTTTCAATCGATATTTTCTTGTTGTTTGCTTTCAAAACAACCTATGATTCATTGCTTTTGATTAATTTATTTATCGTAGGAATCCTCTTTTTATTTCTGACATTACTTATTAATGGCATCAGCTACTTCAACGACCTAAATACAAACCACCAGTCCTTTTTAAATACCATACCGGATCCCCTTTGGAAAACACTCTTAGCAAAGCTAAATGTAATTTCAATTGAATTTGTTACAGTACTATTTTTGCATCTTTCTATCGGACTGCTTTGTTCATTATCTTTTGTTCAAAAAAATGAAACCTATTTAATCAGCCAATATAAAATAGCCAATCCTTATATACTTACAATAGGCTATTGGCTGTTGATCTGCTTAATGGTTTTTCTTTTTTACCTCTTTATAAATTGCATCATCTTCATATCCATCATGCTGATCCAATGGGCACTGCAAAGATATCGGTCAGCTTACTGGGTATCTATTGTCTGTAATGGAATTTATTTTTACTTATTAATTTACTTTTTCGTCCAACTTATATTTAATCAAAACATCTTGCTAAGACCTGTTGTTCAAGTTGGTCTTGTATTTATGCTTATGTTTTCTTTTTTATTGTTGGCTTTCATTCATGAATTTATGAAAAATAGGTTGGAATTCTAAATGAAGAAAAAATTCATTTTCTTGTCATTAGTTGTTCTTTTGATTTCTAATACTTCCTGCTTGCCACAAAAAGAATACAAAGCTGATCCAGATCCATTCACTCCTATGTTTGTACAAACTCGATCTTATGATGGAATTGATAATCCAAAATTAGCCTGGATTTACACGTGGGAAGATAAAAAAACCAGCTCGTATGATAAAGGTATGAAAACACCGCCTGCTACTGATGATAAAGGAAATGTTTATTTTATTAACCAGGATTATCAAATTTCCTCTATATCTTCATCTGGCAATTTACTTTGGACAAAAGGGAATGGCATCAGAAAGATGCAAATTCTTAATAATGAGATTCTAATTAATACTTCCACTTTTAGAACAAGACTATTATCGATGGAAGATCGAGGTTTAGTGCTCAATGAATCCGGAATCGAACAATATGGTTTTGAATTATATTCCAACATGGGACCTGATGGATTTTTCTACAATCTTATCCGAAAAAAAGATGATAAAAAGATTGTTCGGGACTCATTAAAGCGAGAATGGGATTTTAGAAATGATTATATATCAAATCTATACTCTTTTGATGCAAAACAAAAAATCCGATGGATCTATGTAATCCCTCAAACAAGCGAAGAATATAGGACTTTAGAAAAATGCTTCTTTGATGAAAAAGGAAACATTTATTTTGTAATCTCTGTTACTAATTCAAAACGTTGTATTGAAATTTTTTCACTAACAAACATGGGAAGATTTAGATGGAAGAAAGAATTCTTGTCGGAAAGCGAGAATTTCTCAGATTTCTCTGAGCGTTTTATTGATTTCATCCCCGACCAATTTATTTTTAAAGATGTCTTTTTGATTCGCATAAAAAATTACCCCTCCGAAAAAGAAAAAGAAATTAATAAAATCGTATGCATCTCATCGGAAGGGCAAGAATTATGGAGTAATTCTATCTACAAAAAAGAACATCTATCTCATTCTTACTGCATTAGCAAAGATGAATTGTTCTATTTTTCAGTTTCAAATAGTAGTACAGAAAAAACCTTTCTTTTAGCGATTTCGATGTCAGGAAAAAAATTATGGGAGAAAGAGCTGATTGGTGAGGCAACAACAACTCCAATTCTTGATGAAGATGGCAATATTTATATTGGATCAAATAGCGGATACTATAGTAATAAGCTAAGTGATCGATATTTGTATTCTTTTACTCCTTCTGGTCAATTAAGGTGGAATATGCTTCAGCAAAATCCCTCCCAAAGTTTTGATAACACACTGGTCTTGGGACCAAATCGAAGAATTTATTATGGATGTTATCTGGAAAATGTTCTTTTCTGTATTGAAAATGAAGATTAGGTCTAATCAAGAATGTGGAAATTAATAAAATACGAACTTCAGGCCCGTTATTATGGCATTCTGATCTTTCTCGTTGGAATCCTCGGATGGGATTTATCCTGGTACATTTATTTTTATAAGAACTTTCGAAGTGAATCCATTGAAACTTTTTCAATGGATATTATTGGAATTTGCTGTGTTTTAATTGTTTTACTGTTCTTATTTATTCTTATCGTAAACATAAATTATTTTTATAGATATTTCCAAACAAACAATCTTTCTTTGTTACAAACAGTTCCACTAAAAAGTTGGAAAATACTAATTTCGAAATTTATTACAATAATTTTAGAATTTGTAGGACTCTATACAATTCAGATTTGTATCACTTCGATATATTATGCTATATCAAAACATCTAATAATGGAATTTTCTCCAGATTCTTATTTTACCAGGCTTTATGGAGTCACAAATACTTTTAAAACTATGTTTGTCATATCACTATTCCTGTTCTTTTTCTACACTATTAATATCTTAATCCGATTCATTTCTATCTTGTTGGTTCGTCATATTGCACAAACAACAAAATCAATCTTTGGGATTTCATTCATTATTGATGTTTTTCATATTATTGTTTTTGTAAGTCTATTTTTTTTAATACTCAATAAAACGAAAAATTGGGATGGAGTTACTATCAATCTATTTACTTACCAAGGTTTTTTCTATATTCTGATCTTTTTGATAGTTTTTCTTTTCTCATTTCTCTTTATCCATTGGTTCTACACCAGAAAGACGGATTTCTAAACATTAATTACAACCTTTATTGCTTTTCTCAGAGTATTGAACATACTATTGGTGAGAAAGAAGGAAATTCCTACAAAAAGGAGTGTTTATATGATGGCTGAATTAAGAAAAAAATCACAAGTCACAATACCAAAAGAAGTAGTATCGAAACTAGGTTTGAAAGAGGGAGATAAACTTGATATCATAGAAAAAAACGGAATGATTTGGATTATGCCTGTTGTTGTTTACCCAAAGAAATACATCGAAGACCTTCAAGAAGAAATCACAGATGTAAAAAAGAAAATATCAGAAGGAAAACAACCAATATTCGATCATGTAGAGGATTTATTCAAACAACTCGACTCCCAGAGTATATAGGTGTCATATCAAGCAACCTTCACTAATAAGTTTAAAAGAGATTTCAACAAACTTCATCCTAATGAGAAAAACAAAGTATGGAAAAGATTGAATTGCTAGTACAAAATCCAATTCATCCATCATTAAGAACTAAAAGGATACAAGGATCAAGTGATCTATATGAAAGCAGTATCAACATGGACATCCGCATTATCTGGTATTATAAAAGTTCTCAAATAATTATTCTTGCAGACATTGGTCATCATGATCTTTTAAAATAAAATTTTTTTATGCCTTTCGATTTTAAAGTAATTAGCTCTTTCTCTTCTTTTTTGGAATTAATACTGCTTACTGTCTTCGAGACAATTGAATGAGTTTTTTAGCCGTTTTTTTGATCATTTCTTGAGTTAAAAGAAATTATTCAATTCTGGAGTCGTTTTCCGTAAAAACGTACAAAATCATAGTCTTGTAGGGTCGAGAACAGGCGTAGTGGTTTAGATACTGCATAGCCGTTGTCTACCTCTTTCGATTGGCAGTGCCTTAGTAGCAATATCATACCCTATT
>Ga0247841_10005232_pt1 | contig 21276 bp, 30 predicted proteins | sample LaCruzMarch2015__2_FD_192410 | JGI IMG/M metagenome (GOLD analysis project Ga0247841, IMG submission 192410) | Freshwater microbial communities from meromictic Lake La Cruz, Castile-La Mancha, Spain - LaCruzMarch2015_18m | ecosystem: Environmental > Aquatic > Freshwater > Lake | place: Spain... | reverse complement strand
CGACCTTACCGATGTATTCCCCGAGGATGTCGCAATTCAGTCATCCCTAGAGTCCTTCGAAGACATTGTGCGCATCAACTTCAAGAAGCCTGCCCAGATGTTTGCAGAGACAATTGGCCCCCATCTGATGAAGATCATGCACCACGACGAGACCGTTTTTGACGAGATCAACATGCCAGGAGTGGATTTCAAGAAGCTATGGAAATCTGATATTTCAGACAATACAAAGAATGCAATTTTCTGCTACCTCAAGCAACTGCTGCTGCTCTGTGCCCAAAAGTGATAAAGAGTAGCCACATCATATCGACACATTAAAGATATAATGATAAGTGTAAAAATCACACATAAATGGGTTTCGTTTACAAGCTCACGCTCAAGAAGAAGTCCAGAAAAGCATACATCGGGCAAACACTTCGTGACATAGAAGACCGCTTGAAGGAGCACCAACAGCTGAGCAGCGGGTGTAGGGCGATCTCGGCCGCCATCCAGAAGCACGGGTGGGAGAACTTTGAGAAGGAGTGGTATGAGGTTCCAGATGAGGACCTCAATTTCTACGAGGAGATGTTGGTGGCACTACTTGGGACGCTTGCTCCTGGGGGTTACAATCTCAAGGAAGGTGGTGGTGCCACTGGGAAGATGAGTGAGGAGTCCAAGAAAAAAATGAGCGAAGCACTATCCGGTGAGAAGCATCCTATGTATGGAAAGGAACATACTGAGGGAAGCAAGCAAAAAATGAGGGAAGCAAACTCCGGTGAGAAGCATCCTATGTATGGGAAGACACTGAGTGGAGAAATCAAGAAAAAACTGAGCGAAGCACTATCCGGTGAGAAGCATCCTATGTATGGAAAGACGCCAAGTGATAAAACCAAGCAAAAAATGAGCGATGCACGAACCGGTGAGAAGCATCATATGTATGGGAAGACACACACGAAAGAGACCAAGAAAAAAATCAGCAAAGCAATGACTGGTGAAAAGCATCATGCATCCAAGAGAGTGTATCAGTATACTCTTGATGGCACGTATGTGGATGATTTTGCTTCGGGCGAAGAAGCTGCACAAACTCTTGGAAAGACTGATGGATCTTCTATAAGAAAATGTGTTCGTGACAAACTCAAGTCTGCGTATGGTTTCAAGTGGTATAGTGAAAAGTTGTGATATGCCAAATTTCATTGGCAAATCATATTATATGTAAATGAAATTAAATTCTGAATGTCTGCAAATATGCGAAAGTAAGGAGACCTGCCACGAGAGCATGAACAAGCAGACCGGTTGCTGTAGGGGCACCCATCACCACAAAGGGCACGCCCGCCATCTTGCCTATGAAGCTATCGGTAACCTGGTATGTCACGGGAGAGCCTACAATTAGGAAAACAACCATGACGAAAAGCACGAGCTGAATCTTTACGGGCAGCATTTGTGTATATATGTTAGCCTAACATTTTTTTTCTTATACTTATGTTAAATCTAAAAAAAAAAATTATATTAGAGTAGTATACACCATGGTCGCCAACAACAAGAAGACTTTCATCCTAGAGGATGCTGCTGGCAAGGCAATTGGCACTTTCGCCGGTGCCTCCCCTGGCATTGCTGCACGCAAGGCTGCTACCAAGGGCCACAAGGACATCATCCTCCGCGAGACCGGTGTTCATGACCGCGTGCGCCTCTATAAGGGCGTTGTGGAGAAGATTGACCCTCCCAAGGAAGTCATGATTGGCGGCAAAATGGTTCTCATCGCCAAGGAGTCCAAGGCCAAGTTTATTCGCGTAGAAATGAAGGAGGGCAAGAAGCCTGCCAGTTCTGAATAATATATTAACTTTAGCTATACACAAATGGCTCCATCAAAGTATGTTTACACTGGCAAGAAAGATGCTAAGTCTAGGATGATCTTCAGAGGGCCCAAGGGAGGTTTGTTCGTACGCGGACCTTCAGGCAAGAAGATTGCCCCTGCAACAGGACCTGCTCGTGCTCGGTCTCCTATGCGTCGTGCCATGAGCCCTATGCGTCGTCGTTAAGCTGAAATAGTCTGTTTTGAAGATGATTGATATCATATTTCAAATTTACACAAGTTACATAATCAAAAGAACTCAGACACCTCAGTCTTTGACACCTTGAAAACCTTGGGGTCTGGCGTAGAAATGTCCAGCCGTTTCAGAGAAACTGCCAATGGTTGCTGCTCTTTCTTTGCCGCCAAGCTTGTGGCATAACTTACCCCCCGCTTGTCAAGTTCCGCCTTTGCAATACCTTGCTCCATATGTCCTCTGCAATACCCGCCAGAAACAGCTTGCCGCGAACAAGGTTTGTTCTTTATCGTGTGCCCCTTGCACACCTGCTTCCCAGTTGCAAGAATCGTATGTGCCTCCACAATGTCGTCCTTGTACTCCGATACAAGTTTAGAAAAGTCCAAGTTATAGTCCTGCGCGACCCTGAGCAACAAATCATCTACTGCTGCCGACACTATGATGCCTGCGCATTCCTCAAGTTTCTTAACACCATTTGTCGCATCAACAAGAGCATTTATGAACCTAGAATCCATTTACGATACATCAAGAAAACTCAATATCTATACACCAGTGTGTCGATATATCAAAGAGTCTTAGAAAGTGCAATGGCATCTTCCACAGCCTTGGCAAATGCCTTGGTACCGGCAAACTCAAGAACTGCCTCACGGTACTTGGCCACATTCTGGCGCATACCTGAGATTTGTTCATCACTTAGCGAGTCAATCAGTTCCTGGAGCTTAACACCAGTGTCAATACCACGTTTCTTCAAGTCAAAGAAAGCACCATCAGGCCCCTCTGGGATGAGGCCAGAGAGCTTGTCAAATACATTACCATAATAAAGAGGAATGCAACCCGCGCTCAGAGCATCATAGAACTTCTCGGACACGTACCCGGGTGCGTCACAGTTCTCGATACTGATGTCAAAGACAAAGTTCTGTTTGTGGTCGACGGAAGACTTATCGTCACGTGACCGGTGGTTTCCGTGACCGAGTTTGATGTTCACACCATCTGCTACATCGGACCAGTTCATTCCAAACACGGTAATGTCCTTTTGACCCTTGACAAGGTCTTCGCGCAGGTAGTCCAGGCATTTTAGCTGGCACCCAATTACCGAATATTCCTTGTGGTTGAACAACTCAGGACGGCGCTCTAGCACAAGACCCACCGAGCGACCAAAGCCCTTGTTGTTGCGGAGCAGGATAGCCCTGTCAAGAGGGTCATCCAGAGTTCCATGGTGACAGTTGTGCGGTGTGTACACAGTGGGAAAGTCAGAAGTCAACAAGGGAGTAAAGTATGTCAGGACAACGTCAAAGTACTCCTGGAGGAACTTGGGAATGCTCCACTGACCTGTGTGGCGGATATTAGGACTCTCCAGGGTATATACAATCCTGTCGAGGTCCTTGCGCTCCTTTAGGAACTCCAGAGGGAGCTCTCCGGGGTTACACAAGCTCACAAGAACAGTAGACCCCTCTGGAATATTGGGGGCGTTGGTGAACCCGTTGAGCAGATTATACTTGCCACCATTGAGACCGTCAAGTCCGCGAAGAAGAGTCATCTGCCACTCGTGCAGGGCAAAGGACTGGTGAGAGTACATCTTCCGAGCCATTAGGAAGTCATCGGTCGCTTTTTTGTTGAAGTGGAAGATGTAGATATCTTGGAACTTCTCAAAGTCATAGCCAAAGTTCTGGTTGCCCTGCGAGAAAAACTCTGGCTTCACAGACAGGCCCGTGGATCCTAGGCGATACCCAAGGTGATGCTTCCGGATAACAGTGTGAGGAGCACTCTGAAGCAGCACTTTGCATAGCTCACGGTCTGGTTCGGGCTTTCCAGTAGGGTCGCGGAACCGCGCATTCCAGATTGGACCCGCCATGATGGCAAGATCCCTGTCCAACATATAGCAGGATGTGTCAATGAGGTAATTCCCTGGACCGTATACTGCGTGGGAAATTCCTCCTAGGGACTCACAGTTGTCCTCCCCAACACGATTTCCATCTGCGTCCATCAGATACCGCAGGCAATAACTCCACTTGGATTTGTTGGAGATGAGCCCGCGGAGCAGATCCGCATACTGGGTAGGGGCCACAACATTGTCATCGTCAAGATATGCGACATAATCAGATGTCACGAGGAAAGGCACAGAGCCGTACACACGATGCCCGTTCCATCCACCAGCGCCCACATTCTTAGGGAGAACAAACTTCACCACGGTGTGTTTGCCTTCGAACTTAGAAAGTACTAGGTCGACCTTTGCCTCGTGTTCCTTGCCATCTACAACAACCCAGTGCTCGATGTTGGGGAGGGTAGACTTCTGGACGGACTCAATGCAAGCCTCAAGGAACTTACCACCAGTCGTCGGTGTGATAACTGCGAGCTTAGGAAGACGCATCTGGCGCCTGTGATGCTCGAACAAGTTATACATGACACCATCAGGGCCCTTAGAGTCAATCTCGATAACATCCTCTACTGAGGGGTCCAGTTTACCCCACTGGGAAGCATTACGGCAAATTGCAATCTTAGGGTGATCAAAAGCAAGGACGCTCAGGATGCTCTGGTCATGGCGACAGTCGATAACATCAGAGTCCTTCCCGGAGTCGTTAACCATGTCAATGTCCAGGCAACAGTTCATGTATTGCTGGACAAAAGCCCTAGACTCCGGGCAGTTCCTGTACACCTGGAAAGACGCCTCTAGCATGATGCTGTCGCCTGCCTTGGGACCACCGAGGCAATTGAGAATGGACTTCTTGGTCCACTTCTTTACGCGGTAATCATTTTCTTTGGCGCTCCAGTTTCCAAGGCGTTGTAGCAGGATAGGCTTATCCTTGGTGACAAAGTCAACATATGGTTGGATGGAACGCTCAAAAACTGTCGCACTGTCAATGTAAACAAGGACCGCACCGTCCTCCGTCTTGGACATCACATTCCTTATGAGGAAACTCTTCCAGGCCCACCACCCAAAACCACGATTTCCATCCGCGAAGTGCCCAGGGAAGGTATCCATCAGCCATTCGATGTCTTTAGGGCCATAGACATGGAACTCGGAGAACTCGCCAGTGGTGAGAGCGGAGTGCTTCAGAGCGGCCGCAGAGCCTGCGAAAGAGTCGGTGGCGAAGGTGAAACCAATGACACGCATTGTTATAGTAAAGACTAAAATACCAAGAATTTAACAAACTGTATGTATCAACTTTTGTCGATATAAATCTATATCGACAAAACCTTGAGTATACCATAGAGAGAACTATGTACACTAGGATGTGTTTTGTTCACTATGACGGGAGGTGGCAGGGGTCCAACCTATTTGATAAGGAACACAGACATTTGTATTGTATATATAGACTACAGTTTAGAAATATGAGTTACATAGGACAAACAAATTGTACTAAGACTAGATTTATTAAACATCGCTCAACTAGAGCCGATTGTAGATTTATTCATAATATAATCAAGAAATATGGGTGGGAAAGTATACAGATATATATTATTCGAACAGGATTGACATTAGAACAAGCAAACACACTAGAGACTCTGAACATAAAGCTATTTAATACTCTAGCGCCTAATGGGTACAATCTTACAATGGGTGGAGATAGCAGGACTCCCAGTGAAGAAACTAAAAAACTTACAAGCAAAAGTATGAAAGAGCATTGGAAAAATGGTCCCAAGTCTAAAAACAATGACAGAGATGCTAAAAGATTACTTATGACTTCTTTATGGTTGAATGAAGAATTTAGACATACCATGTATAATTTTACAAGCAATAGAATGAAAGAATTGTGGTCTACGACTATTTTTCGTACCAATCAATCTAATAAAATGAAAGATGTATGGGCCAATGTGGCGTTCAAATATAAGATGTATTCTATTTTTACTAGTGATGAATATACAAAAAAGTTGAGTTTGAAACAAACTGCCAGATTCTCAACCATAGAAGGAAAAGAAGCTGCACGCATTTCACATAGTCATATGCGAAAATTTACAGATGAAGAAGTCATATCAGCAAATATCAAGTGCAATGGAAGTGTCAAACAAATGATGGGAATTTTACATTGTGGACATACTGCTATTAATAGAGCAAAGAAACGTCTGGGTCTCTGTAGACCTTGGAAATCTCCAGAAACTTCTGTAAAATCATAAATAAAGTCGCAGAAAATCACTAAAAAGCATAGAAAAAACTCGACGTGTGTGTAAAAATGCGTTAAAATTCAAAAAAAAAATATTTACTAAAGATATAAACAAGTATGGCAGGAGGACTTAAATAGCTGATTGAGTCAAAAAGCGTTTGGGGAGAAGTATGTGGATATCTTCTCTATAAATCCATTGTCATTCCACAACATGTTGTAAAGGCTTCATGTTATGCATTCGCTAGTAATCTGTAAAGATTGCGAGACTGCTTGTTGCGGGAAACCCCTTAGAGCCCAAGGTACCAAGGCTGATTGCGAAAGCTTCAGCTGGCCGAGAACAGAACTCGGGTATGGTAATAATCCTTGGGATTGGGCAATCCGCATGGTAACTTCCTACGTGCGCTATGTCAAGCATACGGAAGGCCGTCAGAGACTGAACGGCAGTCGGTGTCCTATTATGAGTGTAGACAAACTCTAGGATGCTTAAGATACAGTCCACCCCATTGGGAAACCTCTGGGATTAAGTGTCACAGCTAGTCGCCTATGGTGCCCAGGACGTTTACCTGACCGGTAACCCTTAATTTCGGGGGTGAAAAGTAGCAGGATGGTGATTGATGTAGATAAATCATCATAAAATCCCTTTAGCATTCTACAATATGTCACAGAACATATTATGCAGCTGCTAGTAATCTTTCAAGATTGCAACATTGCCAAACTGCGGGAACCCCCTAAAGCATATGATACCAAGGCTGATTGCGAAAGCATCAGCTGGCCAAGAGAAGACCTTGGGTATGGTAATAATTCATATGATGTTCCAATGGGAAATCCGCATCCAAGCTCCTAAGGACATTAAGTCTAGTCTATGGAGAAGGTTCAACGACTAAATGGTAATGGGCTTCCAATAATGAGTGTAGACAAACTCTAGGATGCTTAAGATATAGTCTATTCCCTTCAAATATTGCGAAAGCAAGGGTATTAAAGCAAATTACATTCTTCAAGACCGTATACAGACGCTACACCAACTTTGCCGTTGAGTCCATCCAGCAAACTATTAATGGATCTGTGGGCTTCGGCAACAAGGTGTCTACACAGATCTCCAGAAATGGTGACCTGATAACCGACATCGTGGTCGAGTTCGTGCTGACCAAGCAGGGCCCCACTTTCTACTGCGCCGAGCAGCTGCTACAGGATGTTGAGCTGGAGATTGGTGGCCAGCGCATCGACAAGCACTACGCCGACTGGTTCCGCATGTACGACTCCCTGTTCCGCATGGACAACGACCGTCAGAACTACCGCCGCATGACTGACTTCGTCAACGACGAGCCCGCCACCGCCGTCAAGCGTTTCTACGTGCCCCTGATCTTCTTCTTCAACCAGACCCCCGGCCTGGCCCTCCCCCTGATTGCACTACAGTACCACGAGGTGAAGCTTTACTTCACACTGGCATCCACTGTCAACGGTATCACCGCTGTTGAGGGCGGTGCCTCCGTGACCGCTGTTGCCCCCCAGATGAGCGTGTGGGTCGACTACATCTTCCTGGACACCCAGGAGCGCACCCGCTTCGCCCAGCTGCCCCACGAGTACCTGATCGAGCAGCTGCAGTTCACCGGCTCCGAGACCGCCACCCCCTCCACCAGCTCTCAGTCCACCCAGAACATCCGCCTTAATACAATGGGGCGCAAAAGCATTACGCCAATCACATCTGGACACTGTGGTTGGGAAAACCGTTTGGACTTCCAGGCACCAGCAATGGTGCAAGTTTTTTGCTAGTGTGTCGATACACAGAGTGTCATTTGTTCCCGGATACACTCATATCGACATGCAACACTATTAAATTGCGGGAACTCCCTAAAGCTAGAAAAATGACTACCAAAAAGTGTTGTAGTTGTGAAGAACTAAAAGATACGGCAGAATTTACTAAGAGAAAAGCAAGCTGGGACGGTTTACGTGCCAGATGTAAGATATGTGATAAAGCTTATAAAGAAGCTTATATCGCATCTCATCCTGATAAAAAGAAAGCGTGGGATAAGAAATATAAGGATGCTAATGCCGATAAGGTAAAAGCACGAAACACACGCAATTATCAGGATAAATGGGACATACGTAAAGCATATCGCATTGCTAATGAGGCGAAAATTAAAGCATACAACAAAGCATACAAACAAAGGAAGAATGAGTGGATATCTCAGCGCAGACAAAACGATATCAATTTTAAGATATCATATAATCTGCGAACAAGATTTCATTCCTTTCTATCAACAAAGGGAAAGAAGACATTTGGCATCTTAGGATTGCCTTGTGATACTTTTCTCAGTTGGATAGAGTTTCAGTTCGAGGAAGGGATGTCGTGGGATAACTATGGCATCTATTGGCACCTAGACCACATCCTCCCAGTATCAAAATTTGATATGATGAACGAAATCGACCAAAAAGTATGCTTCAGTTGGGCAAATTTCCAACCGCTTTACTCCCAAGACAATCTTAGTAAATCTAATAGTATCTATCTTCACAACTTCTTCAACTGCTTTATATCCGCTCACCGCTTTATTGCGAATGAGCAACTTGGTAGTCTAGAGTACCAAACCTTGACCGAAAGGTTGAGGTGGCTGAGAGCAACAATCTCAGGTATGGTAAAAAGCTCCTAGATGAACAATGGGAAATCCGCAGCCAAGCCCCTAAGGACGACACGTCAAGTCTATGGGGAAGGTTCAACGACTAAACAGTAGTGGGTATTCGATGACGGCCTAGACAGCCCAAGAATGCTTAAGATATAGTCTAGTCCCTCGCGCCGGTGGTCGCAAAATATCCCGAAAGGGAGGGTATTAACGCAACTTCAACCACCCCACCAAGTACCTGGCCTGGAACTTCAACAAGCCCGGCCCCCTGTCTTATGGCCAGTACACCGGCACTGCCACCCTGAATGCCAGCTCCAACGTTGTGTATGGTGATGTGCCCAACACCGCCGTGTTCAACGAGGCCCTGGCCATCCTGGACTCCTCCAAGCTGCAGCTGAACGGCCAGGACCGTTTCGCCGCTCGCAAGGGCTCTTACTTCAACCAGGTCCAGCCTTTCCAGACCATCGGCTCCCTGGCTCCCTCCGGTGTGTATCTGTACTCTTTCGCACTCAAGCCCGCCGGTCGCCAGCCCTCCGGCACTTGCAACTTCTCTCGCATTGATAACGCCACTCTGTCCCTCACCTACAAGACCTGCAGCGTCAATGCCTACGATGTGGCCGCCAACGTCGCAACCGCCCTGTATTCCGGTGGTGAGACCGTGACCGCCAACACTGGTGTCCAGCTCACTGCCCTCAACATCTACGCAAAGAACTATAACGTACTTCGTATAATGAGCGGCATGGGTGGTCTCGCATACGCAAACTAGTTAAGCACTTTATTCTTTCTTATTATCCTTTGCTCGCTTTCTGATATGATCTGATATGATGTAATTACAATATTTCAAAGTTCTTACTTAGAATTTTGAATTAAACCATTTCGCACACAATATCTACGAATAAAAGATGCTGTACAACCTATATCTCTACTTGTTTGAAGCATATTACCATTATTTTCATCAAGGACTTTATTGATATTTTCATCTGTAACATCAATACCCCTTTTTGCGTATGTTTCAATTGCTATCTTTCTTTTTGAAATTGACAAGTTTATCTTCTGGTTTTCTGTCAACCCTCCAAAATTAGGGTTGTTCTCACCTTTCATTTTTTCACTGTGTTCTTGGCACCACTCTTCGCTCTTAGGTCTAGGTTCTCCCAAATGAGACTCTCTCATTTGTTTCTTAGTTTCCTCAGTATGAGTTTTCCCAAACATAGGATGCGCATCTCCCCGAAGAACCTTGCCACCACCAGTCATATTATACCCATTTTTGTAAGTGTCAAACATCTCAATGTAAGACACTTCGGTATCATCCAAATCATTTGTATCTACATCTATTGCCATTATAGTAATAGTAAACTTGTAGTCATACTTATGTATCGCATTATACAACTTTGGTTGGTGTTTTTCAAGTCTGCCAATCTTAATACTTGTTCTGTACCCACTCATTCTGTGCCAGAAATCCTCAGTCTGACCGATGTACATCTTATCAGATTCTGGGAAATACAAACTGTAAATCACATTCTTCTTGTGTACAAGTTTAGCAATTTTCTTATCAACATTTGACTTTTTGGGAAAATAATTTTTACCAATTGTAATCATTTTACATATAATTACAAAAGATACACAGATATACACATTTCCAATCCTGGGTCAAATCACATTTACTTCATCCCTTTGATGCGCTGCTTGAGAAGCTCTAGTTTGGCGCTCTTGTTATCCACTGGCATTGCCTTTTTTGTATTCTTGATAACCGTGGGCGGTATTGTTGTTTTTACATTCGCGTTCTTGTAGCCTGCTCTGCTAGCCATATCTTCTCTCACATACACCACGGAGCTCCGTTTGAACGCCTCGAAACAGAAATCCTTGCCCTTGTCTTTGTTGCTCACCTCGTTCATCGTGCAGCTCTTGGAGTTCACGCACAGAGCCTTGTCCTTGGCCCAGTCTGAGGACATGAGAGCACACGGCATCTCCCTCGTGACGGGGGTCTGCATGGCCTTGTCCCCAGACCTTGCCGCCCAGCCGTTGTATACATACCGCCCCGAGTTGCAAGTGACACCTGCCAGCACATGGCCCATAGAGCACCCAGCGATGTGCGATGGCAGGATACACGAATCCAGAACGTACTTCTTAGAGTTGTATGTGATACTGTTTGGGTGCCTGGTAAGATTCAGACCCCTTATGGTGCCCATCTTCGGTCTGTACGTCTTCCAAGCCTTTTGCAAGTAGGATTCCCCCGCCTCCCTGTGGATTATTATCACTTCGGGATTGTCGGTGTCCACGAAGGCTCCCTTGGGATCAAGGGTCTCCACCGCCTTTTCCCACTTTCTCTCATCTAATGGGAGATCAAAGTTATACGCGGAGTATATTGCCTCTGTCTTTCCACGTGGGACGGTCACGGATAAATGGGGAATGTCGAGGAACGCGAGGAGTTTATGCTGATAGGGACCATAGCTTGCTCCATCGCTTTCTATGTGCTCATTGGTAGCGGAATCAAAATACACAGGGTCGTATCTACGAAGCGCCTTCAGAAACGCCCTTGGTTCCAGTTTCCCCACCATGCTTTTGTTAAGTGAATTGAGCTCGTAGTTTTTCATTATGAGCATCATCGCTTCTGCTATCGGGGCCTTCCAACTGCCTTGAGATGCTACTTTCTTGGCATGCTGGAAAGACACCGCGCGCATGCACTGGCTGAAAAAAATTGTCATCATCAGAGCCGCAAACCAGCATACCTCTCCCCTCTGAACTGGCGTGTAGACCATAGAGCACTTCTTGGCAGTGTATTGTATATCCATACTTAATGACACTATATTATTCTTTTTTGCTTGGCGATGGAGTCCAGTATCCTATAATTGATGTTACCAAGGGCATATAGACCCCTGGCTCCCCACGATGTGTGGCAAGCATTGCCATGGAGAACATCAGGACACTTGCTGACATTATAACGCGGACTTCAAATTCTGTCACTTCAAAATCAAATTTAACCTTCTTTTCGAGAGGCTGGTAAGCAACAGGTCGCCGTGGAGGAGTGCTTTTCTTTATCTCAACGCTGGGGCGAGTGAAACGAGGCATGATGAACATCTTGGTCAGCATTTATTTACAATATACAGAACACATATAAATAATGATGATGTCGATATAAATAACTTAAGAATTTCTGGTTGGTTTCTTACCAAGATGTTTGACAACTTTGAAATTCTTGATAGGAAGATGAAGCAAGTTCTTATTGAGTATAAAATGCTCCAACAGATGTTAAAAAATGATAAATAAATCGTCATGTATTGGTATGTACTCCATCGACACCGCAATCCAAAAACACGGATCGTCAGAATGGAAAGTGTCTCTGTACGCCGCTGGTTTGTGGCATACCAGCTTTCATTCTTGCCACGAAGATGCGAGAAAAGCAGTACACATCCTTCTTGAAAAGTACAAAGGGCAACTAGGGGCCTGATATATCGACACATTGGCTACTTGAGAAACTTGTTTGAACCAAAATCAAAATGCAGATGAATAGACTATACGAAGAGGATTACATCCTTGAGTACCTGTCCAATAATGAAGATTCCGTTAGCTGTGTGGACATAAACGAGGATACGCTCCTCCATATGTACACGGCAAAGAAGTATGACAAGGTGCAGGACTTGATTTTAGAGTTGCGTCCTGACATAATACATTACCAAAATATGCAGGGAAGAACTGCAATATTCAATGCAATTGACGCAAGGAATGAAGACCTGGTTGCAAAGATTGTTGATTTGGACTGGTCGGTTCTTTTGCACACCGATGAAGACGGGATTTCTCCATTTTATTACGAGTTTACAACATTTGGCAATGCAGACATCATGAAAATCTTGTTGCCACATGCAGTGGAATTCTATGACGCGGAAGACATTTTCGATATGTTTGGCTGTTGCTTTGGGTCCATTGACAAGGTTATATATATGTTAGAGGCATTGCCTTGGATCTATGACTATCGGTCGGAAACGATGGAAAATGTTCTACATTTGATTGTCTCTCAGGGAGCTCAAGAGAGAGCTCGCACTATTGTGAAACAAGTGTACAAGACACACCCAGAAATGTTTACTGGTGTGAACATGAAGGGGCAGACACCCGCTCACATGGCACGCGACTTTGATATGCTCAATCTTATCTACAAGTTGTGTCCAGAATCAATACTTGTACGCGATGTCAATGGAAAGATACCTCTGCATTGCTCACACCATTCGAGTAATACAATATACATTGACTTAATACGCGATATGCCAGAAGTCCTCAAGATACAGGACAACAATGGCCTCACCGTCGTGATGCATATGATATCAAGACTCCAACCATACCTGAATACCGCCCTTGTGTCTGAACTTTTCAACTTGTGTCCTCAAAGCTTTTTGCTGCTAGACAATAAGAAACGGTCGTTTATTCATCATATCACAATGTACAAAAATGCCAAGTGGCATTCAGCATGCACCGACATCCTGGCAGTTTACCCGCACATTCTTTTTTGGAAAGATTCTATTGGCAAGACCCCTTTGGATTATGCCAACGAAGACATTGGGGGGTATGGATCTTTCAAACTGGCGCGGGAAATTTTTATCGCCACATGTTTGAAGTATACAGCAATCCCAGAAAAGTATTGGTGTTTTGATATACCATGCTCATATCTCTCAAAGTCCTTTGGCCACATTCTCAATCGTTCTGAAAAGGAAGCAAGCTGGGCACTGGAATTCCTCCCAGAAAAGGACCGGACACTCGTCAAAAACGTGCTGCTTGCTGACATGCCTGCCGACATAAAAAAACAAATCATCATATCAATATTTCTGTGAAATAAATAAATTTGTAAACAACATGATAATCAAAGTGCTTAATTATAGGCAACTAATTACAAGCGTTCAGAAGGAGAAATATAACGTGATCCAGTTTACATCAAACTGCCAAGCAAGTAACAATTTGCGCGCACGATTGTACGATATGCACATCAATGCGTATGATATTATGTACGAGAGAAATAGACCCATCGGCGCTCTTTTTGAGGTAAAACAACTCCCGTGCGCTATTTTGTTAGAACATGGCTTACCAGTGGCAAGGGCAACGGGAGTAACAGAAATAGAACCATTCTTGGGCGTTGTGGAAGATGCGCTGAGGGGTATATCGCCCATGTAAATAATTTAAGAAAAACAAACTCTGTAAAGCAATATGCGTATTTTGAGTGTTCCAAATTACCCTTCAATGGTCCTGAGTGTGAGGTTTGGCACCAAGAAGTCCTTGCTATTTTTCGGCAACAAAACTTCTGTCCGGAGTGCCACTTTTCGCGAAAACTTGAAAAAGCATCAGGAGATCAATATGGATGTTTTGGAAATTGACTGTGATGAAAACCCTGAGATTTCTGATCTGTTTGGTGTGAAGTATATTCCAACTGCAATTCTCCTTGACAATGGATTTCCAGTTTCGAGGATGGATGGAAGTTGCAAGTCCCACGAATTTGTTGATTTCTTATTTGATGTGGTATCGCTTGGAAAAGATCCGTTGATGTAATTTGTCAATATAAGCACATATCGACAAAAATGATATACAAACCAAGTTGATGTTGTAAGACAACAGATGATGACCATCACGAAGGTGAACACCTACCAGCAGATGCTGAGCGGCATCTCATCTGGTCGCCGCCATGCTATCATCAAGTTTACAAAGAAAGGTTGTGCGCCATGCAAGAAGGTTTCTGAGAAGTTCGAGACCATGAAGAATCTCGACATCGATGTGTACGAAGTTGAGTTCCTTGAGAACAAGGCGATTGCCAGGATGTTTAATGTGCACGCTCTACCCACGAGCGTCTTCTTTGAAGATGGACTTCCGATGCAGCGGATGGTGGGGCTAAAAGAGGTAGATGACTTCGTTTGTCTGGTCAATGATGTGGTGGCAGATGGATGCCAGGTCATCAACTGGGAAGAATAATTATGATTGCCTATCAATTACAGCACCAATTATGGCGTGAACCTCGTTTTCCATTATGAACCGTGTAACCTCTGCAAGCCTCACGAGCTCTACAGTGTCACAGTTGGACAGTACCTCCTGCACTTGCGGGATATCAGCAACCTTTATGGGAGCGACGCTCTGAGTTTGAAACCGCATCTTGTTCTGATTGTAAGACATCAGCAGATTATCCACTATATTTGGCATATCCTTCTTGGTTTCCTTCAGCTTCGATTCATCCAGGAGTTCACGGACAGAGTTCGCTTCTAGGATACGCAGTATGAGCGTGCGACATACGCCCCGCAGAGTCTCGAGCTCCTCGATAGTATTCATTACGTCTACATAATTTTTTATTTACACTCTTTTTGCGATTTACTTCTTGGTCGCGTTCTTCTTGTTGTTTTTCTTGACTGTGTTGTTCTTCTTAATCGTGTTGTTCTTTTTTACAGTGTTGTTCTTCTTAACGACATTCAGACGACCATTGTTGTTGTTGTTGTTATTATTTGAATTGTTATTGAGGTTATTATTGTTCCCGTTATTCCACCAGTCGGTATTGGTCTCCCCCCAGTTTGAGTTGTTGCCCCAGTTTCCGTTCTCCCAGTTGTTCCAGTCCCAATCAGCGTTGTTATTGTTATTGTTGAAATTATTGCCATTATTGAAATTGCGAGTGTTTACTTGCTTTGAACCAGACAGACCCATTTTATATCTTATGGAGATATTTTATTCGTATATCGTCAAAACCGTGTATTTAATTACCGCAAAATCTGTATTATAGTATGAAGAAATGTTCTTGTGGAAAGTGGGCAGTATTCAACTTCAAAGGAATTACACCTGGAATATGTTGCTCCTTGTGTAAGACCAAAGAGATGATTAATGTCAATGGAATACGTTGCAAGTGTGACAATCATCCTACTTACAATCTCGAGGGACTGAAAGCACGTTTTTGCAAGGACTGCAAGACAGATGATATGATATATGTGACAAACAAGCGTTGCAAGTGTGGCAATCATCCTACTTACAATCTCGAGGGACTAAAAGCACGTTTTTGCAAGGACTGCAAGACAGATGATATGATATATGTGACAAACAAGCGTTGCAAGTGTGGCAAGCAACCATCTTTCAATCTTGAGGGACTTAAACCAAGGTTCTGCAAGGACTGCAAGACCGATGAGATGATTGATGTGTTTAGTAAACGTTGCAAGTGTGGCAATCATCCTATTTACAACTTGAAGGGACTAAAGGCAGAGTTTTGTTCGAGTTGTAAGACTGATGAGATGACTAATGTTCACAATAAGCGTTGCCCTGGTAGCAAAGGCCATAAGTGTCCCATAGATGCTCTTGTAGGTAATGGGCATACATATTGTATGTCTTGCGACCCGAATGAAGCGCGCAGGAAACAATTCAAGAGATATGAAGAGGCATTCTTTGACTTTGTGAAAGGTAAGATTGACATTCATCAGAGGGAGTTTAGGGTAACATTTGACCCGAATGATACCTCTAAGAAGTTTGCCCGCATTGATGGTATTGTATTTGGAGATGGCATAATTGTGTGTATTGAGATTGATGAGGATGGTCACGAAAGTTACGACTGTGACGAGCACAGGATGCACTTGGTTTCGGCGGAACTTTTACAGAAATATCCTGAAAATGAGATTGCTTGGGTTCGTGTCAATCCTACCGTGTCTGTCAAGAACCAGTGGAGCAAATCATCTATCAATATACGTCATTTGCGTTTTCAAGAGGTTGTTTCTGCTGTTGAAAAATTGCTTGATTTTCCTACTACATCGGTTCTGTATATTGGTTAAGGCGATAGTAGAACACATCAACAATTTTACGTAGTTCATAGACATCCTGAACTGAAACCGTATTACCCAAGCGCAAGTTGTTAAGTTCTATCTCCATCACTCCTGCGAGAAAGTAGTCAAGAACGGAGGGGGAACTTACAAATCTGTCTATATACATCTTGCCTATCCTCATGGTGTTTTCATCTTCTGGCAATACCAAGCCGGCGAGCGTCTCTTGGCCGTGCACTCGAGAGTACACCAGGAGAGACATTGAATTTATTAGAGATTCGTGTTTCTCATAGACTCCATGTTTTTTCAGCAGAGAAGATACTCTGTCAATCGCTTCGTTTTGGATGTACAAATTATTGTCCTCGGCATCATTTTTCCCAATTGCCTTGATTTCTCTTTCTGCATCTTTGTTACCCAGCCAAAGTGCCATCGCAGCACCGATGATAGCACAGCCGGATAACAGAAGAGAATCCATAAGAGTAAATGCAGTAAATATAATTTATGACCTGTTTTGTCGATATTACAGTGGATACAGACCGCGGATATCTTCATAAAACCTCTTAGTATCCTTCTCTCCTTTGAGATACAGTTTGTATTCCTTCTTCTTCATCTCTATTTTCTCCTCTGGTGTTGGAACATATGGACCCTTCCTGGGCGCCAACATTATGGCTGCAGCCAATAGGAACATCGCGACAATGCACCACACGAGCATTTACTAAAACACATCTTTTTTAATTTTGTCGATATAAAATAATATCGACAAAACTGATTTTCGACAACGAATCACTTGATAGTGTTTAAAGTTGTGCAACGGAAGTTGTTGGGTCCGCGGCACATCATTCCGGTGAAATCGCCATAACCAGGATACTTGTACGTTTTCTGTATCACCGCATCTTCTTCGGCAACACCTGCGGCGCCCTTGGCGAAGTATCTATCCCACAGTATTTCGTTCGCCTTGCCGTATGTTATGTCGCGACTGAACCATTTTTCCTTCCGACGGTGTGTCATAAAAAATGCAAGTAGCATAACCAAGATCACTCCAAAAACAAGTAGCATAATCGGTGTTTTCCCCATTTTATTATGTAAATATATTAATAATATGCTCGTGGATATAATACGCTCGATAAAGGACACTATCTCCCAGCCAGAAGTCAAGGATGCGATGAAAGATATCATCGACCCATGCATGGCGTTTGTTGACGCAAAAGTTCACTCTGTAACTTTCTTCTTCCAACTCATAGCAATTCTCATTCTCATCCAGGTCATGGCGACTCTGTTCCTCATAGTCCAGGAGATACGCAGAAACGTGTAACAACTTAACTAAAAAGATCTGATGTAAAGAAATGGACAAGCTCCTCATATTCACGCCACGTCCGCCAAAGGAAACCCCCGTATCTTTGGCGATCGCTTCTGTTCCCACCAAATCAACCGACGTCGCCATTTATGACGAAACCGTTGTTGCAAACCTGAAGGAATGGCTCCTAGATGGAAAAACGGACGCTGGTTTTGTATCTGCCCCATGTGGCTCGGGTGCAACGACCCTGGTTGACCTGTTGATAAAAGAACTTGGCATTGTCCCATATCATATTCACAACACCTCGAAGGACTTCCAGAGTACTCTCCTGGATACAAATACAATGCACTGCGGACTCGTTGTCATAGATGGGTTTGACTACTCCATTGGCAAACGCGCGGTAACCATAGTGACGGACCACGTAAAGTCGTGCGCACACAAACTTATATGCATTGGGCACCATGACAGAAAGTCCACGAGCAATGCCTTTGCGGCAAAGTGGAAAAAGTTTCACTTTGGACCTCCCAAGGACTTGTTTTCGATACTCGCCAAGATTTCAAATGGTCGAGTAAAGGATGATGTTATCAAGAGGATAATCAGGGGGGCCCCAACAGACACCAGGTATTGCATAAATGCACTAGAGATGCACTTGGTGAAAACATCAAACGAAGTGTCTACACGAGATACTTTCTCAGATGTTATAGATGCCATCGAAAAAGTGTTCTGCGAAAAGATACCCTTTGGCGAATTGTACAAGATGTTTGAACATGAGTCAATCGTGATTGCAGGAGGTGTACATGAAAACTACTTGAAGAGCATCCGCGACATAGAAGACGTGGCCAGGATTTCCAATTCTATGTCGGAGAGTGATGTTTTGCTCGATCTGGATTTTGCAAATCTCATGCCATTCTGTGCAAGCTCTGTGGGTCTTGTCAACGCGTGTCCCAAGAAGAAGAGTATTAAGGTTGATAAGTATGGAACTGTGCTTTCCAAGAATAGCCAAAGACTTACAACGCGTAAGAAAATCCTTGCATACAACTTGAAACGCATGGAACAGAAACTGCCAGCAATGTCTCCTGTTGATTTTGGCTTTGGCCCTGAGTTTGGGCCCAAAATTAAGAAGATTGGCTGACTAAAATCCAATCATAATAGTGGTTGTCCGCGGGCTTTCGAGAAGCTCGCGAATGCTCTTGACCGCCTCAAAAAATCGTGTCTTGCGTATTTTATTGTCAGAAGCCGTGGGATTCACTCGGACCCACGCAAGCTCATGTTCTGGATATGCGAGAAGGATCTCTTCGCTCACCCATTGCGTCCGAGCGGCATCACAATCCTGATTGTAATGTTTGTGTCCATTCTCATCGACCTCAAGACATATCACAATATTTTGCGTCACAATGACCCCGTCTATATCAGCATATTTCTTGGATGTCTCAACACACCTATAATACACGCGATATTGTTCCGTTGTCACAGGTATGCAGTGTTTCTCAAGGAACTTAAAGAACGCATACTCATCTTTCTTCTTTATAGCCTTTCGGTTTTTGTCTGGGTCGCACGAGATACAATAGTTTTTCCCATGTACCAATCTGCAAAATACAGGGCACTCGGTGCCATTGTATCCTGGACACCGCTTGTTCCTAACGTCTTCCATATCTTTTTCAGCATGTGACCGACACCTTGTAGGTTGGTCACCAAGCGTGCCATAGGATGGCCGTTTCTTGCACTCAGGGTGATCACACCGCTTATTCCTAACGTCTTCCATATCTTTTTCAGCATGTGACTGACACTTTGTAGGTTGGTCACCAGACATGCCATAGGATGGCTGTTTATTGCACCCGGGGTGAACACACCGCTTATTCACAACATTTTCCATATCTTTTTCAGCATGTGACCGGCATCTTGTAGGTTGGTCACCAGGCGTGCCATAGGATGGCTGTTTTTTGCATCCTTGATGAGAACAAATTCTAGGCATTACTATGTCTAGAATTTGTTTTGATTGTTTATATTCTGTGTTTGTCGATATACAAAATTACAAAATTTCTTAAAGATGATAGTTTTTTATAATATTAAGTACATCATCAACAACCTTGTCAAGAGGCCGGTCAGAGTTCACGCACTTACAATCAGTGTACTTGAAAAAAATGTCATAGTATTTCTTAAGGTCCTTCATATACTCTGGTAATATTTTGTAAGAATCTCCGCGACTGCCTGCTCTCTCTATGCATATTTCTGTGGGACAATCTAGCACGATGTACATATCTACCTCCCACGGTTTTGCCAAGTCATATATATCCACATATGTAGCCATGTCTTCGTCAGATAAAATCCCCTCCGAAGAAAGCATCTTAGCAAAAACAGATCTAGACACCTGTGGCGATCTCTCCACAACCACAAGCTCGTCAGAAAACTTGTACTTTAGGAAGGACAATAGAATCTCAATCTGAAGCGTAAGAGCATATTTCCTGCGGTTTCCATAGAATTTATCAAGGTATTTCCAATCCTGTGTAGGTTCCGCAATGACCCTGATGCCTCGTTTCTGAAGTTCGTTCAAAACAGATGACTTTCCAGCGCCAATGAGCCCCTCAATTGAAATCACAGTCATTTACAAATATTTATAATTTTTTCACGGACAATCTCCGGTCGGTCGATATGTATTTTTTCTCCAGGTCGTCCGCACCGCCAACAAGTTTATTGCCATCAAATACGCGCGGAAATGTGAGTACTCGTGGCATACGCAAATTATGCTCCTTAATCTTCGCCTTCAGGTCGTCCACGTCCTTGCAATTAATCATAGTAAAAGAAATCTTGTTCTTGCGAAGACACTTGCGACCCCTGGCGCAATGAGGACATCCAGTTTTTTGAAATACAAGCATTTAAATATGCGCATATTTAAATGTTCATCATCACGCTTCTACATTTATTGGTGCTTGCATGGGCACTTATAGCCCCATTCACAAAGGTCTTGCGGGTGAGCTACATCCTCCTGATGCCAGTCATAATGATCCACTGGATATTGCTTGATGATAGTTGTGCTTTAACGCTTCTCGAAAATCACCTCCGTGGTTGTAACACGAAAGAATCGTTTGTGCATCAATTCGTATCTAAAATATATAACGTGCCAGACGGTCTTATCGGCTCTCTCATGTGGGTCTATGCAATTACTACTTGGCTATACGCAATTTCACAGGTCACCAAAGAAGATTTCGGTGAAGCTTTTTCGAACTAAAAAAATACTGATATTACACAATGAACGACAACTTGGATTTTACATATATCAAGAAGCTATTTGCCAGAGCATAACAGTTGCAAATTTTTTCATTATTGGATCTGGCGAAAACTTGTTTATGAGAAATGCTAGTGCTTTCAATAGGCGAACATCGGCATATTTATCCTGAATAGACTTTTCGAGGATGATGTTCACCGTTGGCATGATGTCTTCCTCAATGTCTTCATTTTCCGCTGCTATCTTGGCAATCAAAGATACCAAGGCATACC
>Ga0247841_10005231_pt1 | contig 21279 bp, 6 predicted proteins | sample LaCruzMarch2015__2_FD_192410 | JGI IMG/M metagenome (GOLD analysis project Ga0247841, IMG submission 192410) | Freshwater microbial communities from meromictic Lake La Cruz, Castile-La Mancha, Spain - LaCruzMarch2015_18m | ecosystem: Environmental > Aquatic > Freshwater > Lake | place: Spain... | reverse complement strand
AAGCGAAGGATCTGCCGGCAATTCTTGACATCACGGCCGAAGCGAAGGATCTGCCGGCAAACAGGGACTTATATCGTCACACCGGGTCAACTTTCCAGATGCTTGATTTAAACAGCGATGGTCTGCTGGATTTGTTACTCGGAGATGTGGATTATCCCAACCTGATCGCATTGTACAACGGTGGCAATATAGATACGGCAAGGATAGTGTCGTATGACTGGCAGTTTCCTGCAGTGGGCCAGCCTGTTAACCTGTTTTCAATGCCGGCAGCTTTTTATGATGATTTTGACTTTGACGGGAAAAAGGACCTGCTGGTTTCACCTTTTGACCCTAATCCTTTCCTGACCGGCAATTTTCAGAGTGTTTGGTTTTATCATAATGATGGAAATAATGCCCAGCCTCAGTTCAATTTAAAAACCATGTCTTTTTTGCAGGACCGGATGATCGATGTCGGTGCCGGCGCTTATCCAGTATTCTTTGATATAGATATGGACGGCCTGACTGATTTGCTGATCGGGAACTATGGTTATTATGATACTTCTTATTATGATGAGTTTATGACATTATATACGGATCTTACCGGTAAAATAGCTTATCTGAAGAATACCGGGACAACCGGGTATCCTGCTTTTACGTTTATTGAACGGGATTTTGCCGGAGCTTCTTCCTTGGGCATGAAAGGACTGGTGCCTGCTTTCGGTGATCTCGATGGCGACGGCGATCCGGATATGCTCCTGGGGTGTGAATCCGGACAGGTCATTTTCTACCTGAACACGGCAAATTCTGGAGAACCCATGAACCTGGAATTAAATCAATTGAATTATCAGGGTATTGATGTCGGAGCTTTCAGTACACCGCAGCTTTTCGATCTTGACCGTGATGACCTGCCTGATCTGATTATCGGTGAAAAAGAGGGAAATCTAAATTATTATCATAACACCGGGACCTTGCAAAAGCCTGCTTTTACATGGGTTACTGACAGCCTTGGCAAAGTGAACGTAACTGATAATTCAATTTCTCTGGATGGCTACAGTGTTCCGTTTTTTTACAGAGATGCACTTGACCGTACCCATTTATTGGTGGGTTCGGAAAAGGGTGATGTTTTTTATTATACCGGGATAGATGATAACCCTGGCGGAGAATTTATCAGATCCGACACGCTGGCAGGCGTTCTGGGCATACAGGAATTCAAAGCTGACCGTGGATACAGATCTGCGCTGGCATTGTTTGATCTTGACGACGATGGCTATCCAGAATTAATTGCAGGTAATTTTTCAGGCGGAGTGGAGTATTTCAGCAGGAATAACTATTCACCTGTCAGCCGGATCGATATTTCTTATTTAACGGATAGTTTTGCGTTGAAGGTATTTCCAATCCCGGCTCATGAATTGATCAACATAAGTTGCAGCAATTGTTTTAAAATTCAATTGGCCGATATTTTTCTCTATGATCATCAGGGAAGATTGATCTTTCAATATTCCGGAAGCTTCAGTGAAAATTTCGCGATAAATACGGAATCCTTTCCCACCGGCATATATATATTGCGAATGATCCTCAGTATAAAAAAGGAAACTCCTGGCGCCGTTCATTGCATGAAAATAATTGTGTTTTAATCTTGTTGGGTTAATTCCTCGCCCCTTGGGGCGAAAGTATTTTAACCACCGGGTTAACCCGTCGGTTAAAAAGATACCCCGCTGCTTGCGACGGGGAGCTTCATTACGAATTGACTGAGATTTTTTTTCTTTGATAAATTATTCCTGTCGATATTATTTAGAATTGTTATAAATTTGAACCCTGAATAATTTTTGACAAATACGACTGATCATGAAAAAAATATATTCTCTTTTCCTCCTTGCTTTAGCATTTAACCTGAGCAGTTTTTCCCAGACTCTAACAATTGAGACAGACACGGCGGTTGGATGCCATTATGTTTTTGTTGATATAACCGCTTCATCGTTTACTGATAGCGTTGCAGCTATCTCTTTATTTATCGATTTTGATGAAAATGCCGTTCAATACATTGGTAAGCAGAATGCAATCTTTGGCCTAAGTGTCAACAAAATGGGCACCAACCGGATTGGTATTGTTGGTTCCTACGCCCCAAACAGAACATTTATTAATGGTGTAATCGTAACATTGATATTCCATTATGATGGTAATTTAGCAGCACTTGATTGGGATCAGGGATCGTGCGAGGTCATGACTGATCTTTTAAATCCAATTATATGCACTTATGTCGATGGCGCTGTTACAGAAGGTTATTACACCTTCAATACATATTATGTAGATGCTGCAAGACCATCCAGCGGAGACGGGTTAAGCTGGGCTACTGCTAAAAAGACCATCACCGAAGCCGCTAACCTTAGCCTTAAGCCCGGTGAACAGGTTTGGATCAAACCAGGTACGTATACTGAAAAAGTAGCTATCAAGAGCGATGGCGGATATTCGGTATTGCCTAAAACAGGTGTAATCCTTTCCGATACCAACAAGATCACGTTCCCGGCCGGAACAAATCTATCCTGTGTAGACCTGGTTTCTTTTCCGGATCAATATTACGCTTACGTTTACCGGAGCTGGAATTCCAACAATGGTTATTATATGGTTATAGAAGTGAATGATGCTGATGATTATGTCAGGGTGTCCAATGCCTCATTCATACCCGAGACCGGAGCCGTCGGTAATAAAGGAAAGGTTACGGCAGCAGTAGGCCGGCCAATAATTTATAAAAAAGATCCTGCTGCTTTGGAAAGCGAGAGGGTTATCGTGAATACTACCAGCCTTAGTTCCATTTTGGATGCATTTTATATAGGGAAAGCTAGTGGCGACGGGCAAACCAGCGCGGATTCCTGCAACTGGAATATTATCCAGGGTATTGATATAACCGGCGGAACAAACACTGTAGGACTTCGCATTCAATGCTCGGCTTATAATACTTTTACAAATGGAAAAATATACTCAGCCACCAGCGGCAACGGAGGTATAGGTGCCATTTTAGTGGGTACAAGCAGCAAAAATGCCAAGTATAACCTCATCCAGGGCAATGAGATCTATAATACGCCTTACCAGGGTGTTATGATCGGACATACAACCACCGCGGTTGCTAGAAATTACAGCCACTTCAATCATGCGGTGGATAATAATTTTTACCTGAGTGGAACAAGTTCTGTAGCCAGGTTTAACAATGCAGTTAAAGTAGGCTATGGCGATAAAAGCAATGTCGTGGAAGGTAATAACTTCCATGATATGAAGATTTATACAGTTAACAATGGCGCATTGCTCGTCGAAAGCAAGGCCGACAGTACATTGGTATATGGCAATATCTTCAGAAACATTGACAAAGTCAATACTGGCACCCATGCTTGTATTATGCTAAATGATTCTATTAAAAAAGTCAATGTTTTCAATAATATCATTTATAATGATGATACGGTAACCAATGCTGTTTATGCTTTCCGGGTCAATGGAAGGATGCACAGCGGCAGTAAGCTTTGTTACAATACCGTTTATAAAATCGATAACGCGTTTTACCTGGAAGACAATAGTGCAGGTAGCGCTACGATTGATTTCGGGATACATGACAATATTATCAGCCCGACCGTAAACTATTTTACTCATTCCGGAACATCCGGCAGGTTCACCGTAACCTATAACCTCTTCCGGTTTTCACCCGGAACTCCTTATGGATCAGGAACAGGTAATATTTTTGGTGATCCGCTATTCGTAGAACCTGACGGGCCGAGTATGTACGGTCTGATGTTAATGCCTGAATCGCCCTGCATTGATACAGGATTGGTGATCAGCAACATCTCAAGAGACTACCTGAAAATATCCCGCAGTGCAACGGAGCCTACGCTGGGCGCCTTTGAGGGATATATGTCGGGGATTTATTGGACCGGAGCCGTAAATACAGACTGGCATAATTATCTTAACTGGGAACTTCTGATCGTTCCTAAGACTTTCATGAATGTTTACATTCCCAATACCACTAACGACCCATTGGTTTCTTTTAATAATGCTGTTTGTAAGTCGTTAAACCTTTCCAGTGGCGCTTTGCTCAGGGTTCAATCCCCCAGAACGATTACTATCAATAATTAGAATGTGGCCGGTAGGCTATCTTGTTTATTATCAGAAGATTATTTCTAAATTGCTGGTAGTTTAAAACATTTTACATTACTATCTGCATTTTCTTATGATTAATGGCATTATATAGCTTCTGAAATGAAATACTATCTCCTGACTTCTTTATGGCTATTGTCATTCGTATTGAGCATTTTACCTGCCAGATCCCAGTACGGCTATAGTGAATTTGTAGAAACCCTAATCACAGGCGTGACCGATAGTTCACTGTCATTGCTCGACAGGCAGCTTAGTGGCGATACGACTGTTTTCATCGGTGGAGTGCTTGATTCCATCAAAACCCGGAATTCGAATTATGCCGGTAATGCCAAAGCGGCACAATTTATTCTTGAAAAGTTTCAGTCTTATGGCATGGCTGCTGAATATCAGCAATATGACCCCAATGGCTATAATGTCGTTGCCACTAAAACAGGAACAGTCCATCCCAATGAGCAATATATCATTTGTGCCCATTATGACGCTATGCCCAACGGGCCTTTAGCGCCAGGCGCCGACGACAATGCTTCAGGTACCTCCGCCGTTATGGAAGCTGCGCGGATATTAAACCCTTATTCGTTCGATTATACTTTGAAATTTATTGCTTTTGATGAAGAGGAACAAGGACTTATCGGAAGCCATGCATACGCCGACACGGCATTCAAATACGGGGTCGTTATTAAAGGTGTGCTGAACATGGATATGATCGGGTGGGACAGCAATAACGACTTTGAATTATCTGTAAGCTCAAACGAAGCATCTATGCCGCTTTTAGTCAATTTTACCGATATCCTCCGTATTTTTCAACCGGTTCTCTCGCCTCATCTTATTATTGCCACTAACAGTGACCATTCCAGGTTCTGGAATAGAGGTTACCCCGCATTGCTGGCTATTGAAGAATATCCTGGTGATTTTTTACCAGTATACCATACGGTGAACGATCTCTTTGATTCCATTAACCGGCCATACTTTTTAACCATGACCCGCGGTACGATTGCCGCATTTGCCACTTTAGGGCGCAGTTATTGGATGAATATGGTCCATACGCCGGTAAGCAGTAATCGTAATACCGATAACCGTATCGTAAAGCTTAAACTTACAAGTCCTCATCTGATCGACACAGGCATCTATAAACCAAGATTATATTATAAGATTGATAACGATGATTTTAGCTTTTTAAATGCCTATCAGATTTCTGGTGATACTTTTAAGTTTTCTATTCCCGGGCAACCTCCTGGAAGTAAAATCTCATACTATTTTGCTGCACAGGACATTGACGGTGAATTTTCAGTTACCCTGCCCGAAACCGGAAAAGGAATAAATCCACCTGGAAATATCCCTCCACCTGTATATTATAGCTATTATATCCTGAATGATACTATTGCAACGGTTTGTGCCACAGGATTGCCGATGAGTATCCCTGCAAATCAGATCGTTAATAAAACTTTGAATGTTCCATTTTCCGGCCAGTTGCTTGATGTCAATGTAAATCTTAGTATCAGCCACACCTGGATTAAAGATATCAACCTATACCTGGTCAGTCCTTCCGGGAGGGAAGTGATGTTAAGCACTAAGAACGGGATTAACCTCGATCATTACACCAATACTTTTTTTGACGATGAAGCCGTAACGTTTATTAACCAGGGAAGGCCTCCATACACAGGGACATTCAGGCCGGAGCAACCGCTTTCTTTATTTGATGACACAATTACCAGCGGTAACTGGATGCTTAAAATAAGGAACGCAGGATATACTGCAGGCACACTTACGAAATTCTGTATGATCCTAACTTATTCTGATAAAAGTCTTTACGTCGATGCTTCCCGCCCCGTTTCAGGAGATGGCCGTAGCTGGCCGACGGCTTTCCGGACTATTTCAGAAGCAACAAACCAGGCGCTGCCTGCCGGTTCTTTGGTGCTGATAAAACCTGGTACTTACCATGAAGACATCAACATCACCAGCAACGGCCAGGCGGTAGTCCCGCTAAAGACCGGGGTAGCATTAGCAGATGGAAATAAGATACAGTTTCCGGCAGGAACCAATCTTTCCGGCATTGATTTAGTTAATAATCCCGGAGAGTATTTTGCATATATTTTCAGAAGCAGAAATTTTAACAATGGCTATTACCAGGTAAAACAGGTCAATGACAACAGTGATTTCATATTGGTAAACTCAGAAGTATTTTTAAACGAAATGGGTACTGCCGGGGATTCCACTTTTTTATCAGCTTCCGTCTGCAGGCCTGTTGTTTATTGCAAATACCCGACAGATAAGGAAACAGAAAGGGTTATCGCAAATGCAGGTAGCGAAGAAAATATTCATACGATCATGTATATTGGAGATGCAATCGGCGATGGCTCCTATGATGCCTTGCCTGCAAATTATAACATCATTGATGGAATTGATCTGACCGGTTCTGTGAATGGGGGTGGTATCCATCTTCAAAGTTCATCATTCAATATAATAATAAACAGCCGGATATACGAAACTAACGGCACGGGTATCCTGATCAACGGAAATGCCGATCACCCGGCTTTTTTCAATTTTATCATCAATAATGAAATCTTTAATACTCCAACCGAAGGTATTTATATTGGCGCCGGTGGAATGCCGGCATTTAACAATCATTCCCACTTTAGTCATCTGATCGGTAATGATATTCATACCTTTGGCGAGGGTTCATATACTCAACTTGAAAATGCCATCGACATTAAAAATAATAACCGCGGAACGCTGGTTGAGCGTAACTTAATTCATGATTTCGACCTGATAAGTTCTGGAAACGGTGCACTCGATATAAATTCCGGGACAAACCACACGCTTTTTAATGGAAACATTTTCCAGGATATTGGCAAAACCGATGAAGGTACCTATGCAATTATCCAGGCGCATGAAGAGAATGTTGATTTACAGATCATCAACAATATTCTTTATAATTCACTTACTGTTGATGATGATATGTATGCTTTCCGTTTTGATGGCACCAATCATAATTCAGCACGTGTATTGCATAACACGGTTTTTAATATCGACAGGGGGTTTTTGTTTGAGGATTATGGAATTACACCTGATTTTAATGTGGATAATAATATCATCCATATTAATGACCAATATTTCACCAACTGGGGATCAGAAGGCCGGTTCCAGGTTAGTCATAACCTGTATCCGACCGATCCCACACCACAGTCATGGATGCCTTATTACGCCGAGATTGGCCGCCAGGTTGGGGAGGTGGCTTTTAAAAATCCTTTAGCAGGTGATTGTCATTTGTCGATCACAGACGACCCTGCCATCTGTAATGGCTTGAATTTGACTCCCCCTGTATTTTATGATGCCGGCAGAAGTGAACGTGATGTGGATTTGCCCGATATCGGCGCATTGGAATTGGAGAATAAAATCGTATGGACCGGATTGATCGGTAATAGCTGGAGTACACCTGGTAACTGGAGTTTGAATGCCACTCCCGTCAGTTCTTCAAATGTAGTGATAGAACCTGCGCCGTTCAGCCCGGTTATTGATATTTATCATGTTTTTGTAAAAGGCATGCTGATAAAACCAGGTTCTTTACTTACTATCCCCCAGAATAATATTCTTGAACAGATTCCCGGGGAGGAGTGATCGGAATATTAACCGACGGATTTACCCGTCGGAGCACAATCCCACCGGAACCGACGGATTTACCCGTCGGAGCACAATCCCACCGGAACCGACGGATTTACCCGTCGGAGCACAATCCCACCGGAACCGACGGATTTACCCGTCGGAGCAAATAAAAAAAAGCCGTTCCGACTTTTGAGACAGCCTCTTAAAAGAGTCACTGCTAATTGTGGAGGGAGCTTCATTATTTAATAAAATTTTCTTGTTTTTTTTTGATAAATCTATTATTTTTACAATCAACCCAAAACCAACTGCCACATACTGTTTAGAACTGCCTAATTCTTTCTTCAATCAGTATAATTATCGCAAAGAGTGATTGAGATGGGCATGCAATATTCCTTTCATTCTTTTCTCTCCGAAATGACACCTGCTGTTAATAAGAATAACTATAAAATCAAACCAACATGAAAAAGATCGCTATTCTTTTTTTAGCATTATTATTGAGCGGAAACGGGATGCTGTTTGGCCAGGGTGCCACAACTGCCGAAAAATTAGCTTTATCCGCAAGGTTATCTGAAGAGTTTAAAAGGAAAAAAGCCGAAGCCGTCAGGGTAGCTTTAGAAAAAGGCTGGCCTGTCAGGGTTGAATATTCAAATGGCCGGATCATGGAAATCATGGAGATAGGCCCGAACGGGTTTCCTGAATATGATGTAACCAACAATATTAATGCAGCCCGGACTACAAATACCGATGATCTCTGGCCTGGTGGTTCCTCGGGTTTGAATCTCACCGGAAATGGTTTTACGATTGGAGAATGGGATGGTGGCGGAGTTCGAACCACTCACCAGGAGTTTAGAGTGGGAGCCGGTGCAAGCCGGGTGACGCAGATGGATGGCCCGGTTGCGACTTCCTATCATTCCACTCATGTAGCTGGGACTATGATTGCAGAAGGAGATGTCGGCAGTGCTCACGGCATGGCCTCCGAGGCAAACCTGCATGCTTATGAATGGAATAACGATGTAGCTGAAATGCTGAATGCCAATGCTGTAGATAATATTATTCTTTCCAATCACTCTTACGGGAGAACAAGGGGCTGGGATTTTGATGGTGGCGGTAACGCCTGGTGGTTTGGTGACACAACAATCAGTGGCATTGAAGATTATCAGTTTGGATTTTACGGGCCACTCACCAAGACATGGGATTCGATGGCCTATGTTATGCCTGATTACCTTTTTGTGAAATCTGCCGGGAACGACAGAAACGACAACCATACCGGTGGACATTATGTCTATAACCCATTAACTGGTGGAGGAACATGGAGTACTTCCTACCGTGATCCTGATGGCGGCGCTGATCATTATGACTGTATCGAGAACCGTGCATCTGCCAAGAATTTGCTCACTGTTGGAGCATGTCTGGATATTCCCGGTGGATGGACTGCTCCTGCGAATGTGGTAATAACAGATTTCAGCAGTTATGGCCCTACCGATGATGGCCGGATCAAACCAGATATCGTTGCCAACGGTGATGACCTGTATTCCTGCAGTGATGTGTCAAACACTTTTTATGAATGGCTTTCCGGAACGTCGATGTCAGCCCCCAATGTTACCGGTACATTAGCAGCTCTTCAGCAATATTACTTCACTTTGAACAGCAGTACCTATATGATGGCTGATGAACTGAAAGCTCTTGTGATTAATACGGCTAATGAAGCAGGAACCAGCGACGGCCCCGATTACAAATTCGGGTATGGTCTGCTGAATGCAACTGCAATGGCTGAACTTATTCACCTGGATGACTCGCTGGGAAACCTAATAAGAAGAACCACCCTTGCAAACGGCACTGTTGATGAGTTTACCTACTATTCTGACGGAAACTCCCCGATCAATGTTACCCTTTGCTGGACCGATCCGGCACATGCAGCCCTGGCGCCCTCTTTAAACCCAACTACTGCATGCCTGGTACATGACCTTGATGTCAGAATTATTACACCCAGCGGGGGAACCGCTTATCCCTGGCGGCTCAATCCTTTCAGTCCCTCAAGCGCGGCTACCCGTAATGATAATTACCGGGACAATCTTGAAAAAATTACCATCGACAGCCCTCCGGCAGGTCAATATACCATAAGGATTACCCATAAAAGTGCTATTGCGACCCAGTATTACGCCTTAGTTATTTCGGGTCTTCAAACACAACGGTATACGAATTACTGGACCGGAGGAGCAACGAGTGATTACTGGTACTTAAATGATAACTGGTCGCTCGGACATGATCCTGTTATCGATGAAGAAGCTGAAATCCCAGCAGGAAGTAGTTTCCATGCCATTGTCGATGTGGCTGACGGAGTCTGCTATAGTCTCAATGTCGGTAACGACGCCTGGTTGGAGATACGGGACGATTCTCTCACAATAGAACAGGATTTGAGTATGTATGGATTACTGGAAATGGATAATGATGCAGGAAGACTGATTATAGGCGATGACGCGCGTTGGTTTAGTGGTTCTTCAGCCGATATACAGGCTGCGAACACCCAGATCTGGGTTTATGGAGACTGGTGGTTTTATTCCGGTACCAATGTAAATATAACAGGAGGAATTGTAGATTTTGCCGGGACCGGAATTTCTTACCTATACAGTTATGACAACGATGCGGCATTCAATAAATTTGGAGACTATAAAACCGGCGGAGGATATGTCGAGCATAATTCAGCATCAACACAACCATTAAGAACAAATGATCTTTTTTATTTACATTTCAACAGCGAATTCCGCTCAACTACTTCACAACCAATTATCATAAAAGGCTATTTTTCTAAAACTTCATCAGCCACATGTAATTTGACCAACGGGACCATAGTAATGGACGGAACTGCGACTAATATTTATTTTGATCCCCCGGGAAATTTCTATAACCTGACCATCAGCCCTTCTACATCCATTACTTTACAGGATGACATCAATGTCGATGGTGACCTGCTGATTGAACAGGGTAGCCTGATAGCTGGGAATCATAAGATCAATATTGCGGGGGATTGGACGAATACGGTCGGAGATGCCGGTTTTAACGAAACGGGCAGCCGGGTGATCTTTGACGTAGGAGATGGAGATTCTTACATTCTTTCAGGTGAAAATTTTGACACTCTTGATGTCTCTGTATTTAGTCAGTTACTAATGGTCAACCTGACTCCTGCTCTGGTAACATGCGACCATTTTATACATTCGTATGGTTGGGTTAATGTCGAAAACAGCACTTTCACGGCTGAAGACCTGGTCCAGAATGGTGTTTATGGTGTCTGGGTTGCTAATAGTGGCGGTGTGATAAACCTTTACCAGGATGCAGCGCAATTCATTGATATTGATGGGAGTTTGACTATAGATGGAGGAGAGATCCATATCTTTGGTGGTTCAGATGACAGTTACTTGGGCTACCTGTCTGACAACTATATTACGATGTCTTCCGGTATCCTGGACTTTGTCAACCGGGGTGTTCGAATATGGGATGACTATGCCTTAACGGAGAACATTACGGGTGGTACCATCCGGACAGCAGAACGGTTCAATGTCGATCGGGCAGATTTTAATCCGACAGGCGGTACAATAGAATTCAACAGTTCAGCGCTAGCCTATATATCTCATTACGCCGGGAGTAATTTCTATAATATCCTGATCAATAAATCAAGCAAAGGCGCTGATCTGTCAGGTGATGATTTCATGATTCCGGAAGACCGGATGGCCAGAGACAGGGAACCAGGGATCATGGGTGATACCAGGAAAAATAAACTTCTGCGAAAGCCGCCGTCGCAATCCCGCAGCTCATTAGTTATCCTGGAAAGCAATCTGGACATTAATGGCGATCTTACCATCAGCAATGGTGTCCTGGATGTCAGCATCAGTAACTATTCCATCAATATTGCCGGGAACTGGACAAATAACGTGGATCTTACCGGATTCAACGAACGAAACGGTACAGTAACCTTTGACGGGGCTTTAGCAAAAGACTTAATAACCGGTGAAACATTCTATAACCTGGTCATGGATAAAACTTACGTTGGCGCCTATGCACTGGAAATTACTACCGGTAATATTGTCTATGTTATTAATAATCTGAATGTCAATGATGGAACGCTCAGGATCAATTCAAATTCCATCCTGGATATTTCCGGCAATCTGACCATCGCAACCGGTGGATCACTGAATGCGGCTGATGTTAATACATCGCTCAGGATTGAAGGCAACTTTACCGATAACAATGCAACCTTTTCCACCGTACTTGGTTTCTATGCAGGATATTATTCGACCGTGCTGTTTTATGGCACCTCCGACCAGCTTTTCAGTACGGCCGGCACATCCATGATCTTCAACAACCTGACCATTGATAAAGCAACCAGTGTATTCCTGACTAATGAAAACCTGGAACTCAGGGGGGATCTGTCGGTGTTGACTGGAACATTTCAGGATAACACGGCAACCCTCGTCCATTCTTTCAGGGGTGATTTTACCATAAATCCTGGAGCTAATTTTTATGAAACAACAGGTGGTGTATGTAAGTTTATCGGTAGTGCCGACCAGGTCATTACTTTTGACCCGGTGACTACTGATGGTTACTTTTATAATCTTACCGTTGATAAGTCTGTTGCCATGCAGGGTGAACCAGGCGGAAAGGGCGACAGGGCAAACCTTGTGACCATGGCTACTGATATTATCTCCCTGGTCGAAGGTAACCTGACAGTCAATTATGGTACACTTGATTTTAACGGGAATTATTTCAGGGCCTTGGGAGATGTGAAAATTTATAGTGGAGGCAAGATATTGATTGATGACGATGCATGGCTTGAAGTCGGCGGTAGTGATTCGCTTATTGTATTTACCGGAGGCACCCTGGAAGTTGTCGGCAGTGCCGGGCACGAGGCAAAAGTAAAAAGCCATAGCGCCTATCATGCCTTTGAAATCCGCAGCGGAGGAACGATCAGCGCAAAACATGCCATATTTGAAGGAACCGGGAGCGCCGGTCTGTATGTCCAGTCAGGCGGTTTGATCAATGCAACGAATGATTTTGATTACTGCACCTTTCAAAATGGCCAGGCAGCAGCTGCAGCCCTTCTGAGAATTGATAATAACCAGACGATAACGGTGGACAGCGCTTACTTCCCTACTTCCACCACAAATAAGAACGTAAGCAAGACGCTGAACCAGGGCAATGTGACTTTCACAGGAGCGACGGGGGCATTTGCAGGTCCTCTGTATGAAGATGATGCAAATGGGAGAATTCATTGGACTGAATTCGGACAATGGGACGGATCGGAATCGACAAACTGGAACACAATTGGTAATTGGGGCTTTGATATTTTACCTACAGTTACCATAGATGTGGTCATACCGGCAGGATGCCCGAACTACCCTTTGCTTTCGGGTAACCTTGGAATCAACACCGATTCCTATACCTATGATTGCAAAAGCCTTAATGTCCAGGCGGGTGGCAGGCTCACGATTTCCGGAGCATACAGGATTTATAATTTCGGGAACATTTCTTCAAACGGGGATCTGGATATTGGTGATGATTATTTCGGTTACAATCTTTCAGAACTGAATATTACCGGCGATACAGCACGGTTCGGCAATGGCACCAGTAACAGCGTCTTTTTATTGAACAGCGGGTCAGTTGTAAATCAAACCGGAGGACATTTGATGGCAGAAGGATACACTATTTCCAGCGGCAGCCAGTTTAATGGAACAGGCGGAAAAACCCACCTGAGCCTTTTCGGCACAGCACCTGCGACACAAAATGTCGTAATCAACGATCCGGATAGCTACTTTGAAACTTTTATGATTGATGAAGGAGTCACAGGCAGTATGAGTACAAGTTTAGAGGATATTGAATGCAACAATTGTTTAGTCATAGCAGGTACTTTCAATAATTTCGGTAAAATTGCCACAACACACGATATGATCGTTTATGGAACGCTTGCTATCGATTCAGGATTGATATCAGTGGCGAATTATGGACCCTGGTTCTGGGAAAACTCCAATCTTAATATGACCGGTGGCACCCTTGATGGAGGTAATGATTTCATCTGGTTTTACGGCTCTTCAGGATCAGCAAGCGGGGGGACGATCTATGGCGGAGAAACCTGGCAGTTTGAAGCTGGCTGTAATGTCCAGCTCGGCGCCGGGAATACCGTATTTTTTAATGACCCTGTTTTTACATGGATTTTCTGTTATAGTGACAATGCTTCATTTGGCACCGTCGAATTTGACAAACCGGCAGGCAATGGCGGGGCTATTACCATGGCCAGTCCTTATCCAATGGAGGTTGCCGGTGATTTTGTTATCAATAGTGGTAACGAATTCAGTTTGCAAAGCAGAGATCTGAACATTCAGGGAGAACTGGTGAATGAAGCAGGCTCTTTAGTCTATATGTCTGCAGGGGCAGATCTGATGAATAACCTGGATTTCACGCTCAATGGCACCCTGTATAATTCCGGAGGTAATATGCTGATCCACGGTACTTTTCTTGAAAGTCCCAGCGGAATATTAACGATGTCTGGTGGTAGTTTTATAGTTGATAAAGCCATTTCTTCACTAATGGAAATGAATGGGACATTAAATTTATCAAACGGGATCTTAGAAATGACTCATAATGGCTTGTTATTTAATACAACTTTTATTGATAACATTACCGGGGGTACAATCCGTGTCGGATCTACTTTATTTGCATCAAACAATGTTTTTCAACCTTCCGGCAACAATACTGTTGAATTAATCAATTTTTCCGGAGCCGGGTGGCCTTATATTCAGCAGGGAACAGGCAACTGGTTCAGGAACCTCAACGTGAACAGCAATATCCAGTGGTACATTGGCGGGGGAGGAGCAAGCCAGCTAGACGTTCAGCAAGACCTTACCATTAACTCAGGAGGACTGATTGGCAGTGATGATTTAGTTTACATTGGTGATGACTGGACCAATAATGCCGGAACTGGAGGATTTGTTTACGGTACCGGTTCGGTTTACCTGAATGGAACATCACCAACTCCTGAGAGACAGGTGATCAGCGGTACGACGACTTTCTATAATCTTATCAATAGTAATATTAATGCTGTTGTTGAATTCGCCGGCCCGATAACAATTAATAATATTTACAATGCAGGTTCCGGTGGCGCAGCCTGCTATACCCTGGTGACCGGCTCACCTGTGAACATCCAGAACCAGTTAAACCTGTCACAAGGGTCATTTGCTTTAAGCTCTAGCGCCCCGGTGGTAACCGCCGGATCTTTGATCCAGGGCGGCAGCATTCAGGTGACAAATGGTAGCTTTACTGCAAATGACCTGGCTGAATCTTTTATCAAAGGAGCTTATATCCTGTATAACGGACAAATCAACCTTAACCAGGATCCTGTCCAATTTCTCGATCTTAACGCAAACCTGACCATTCATGGAGGGGAACTTAATGTCGATGGCGGCACTGATGAATCATATTGGCCATTTAACGGATCAGGAAGCCTGACCATGGACGGCGGTGTGCTTGATTTTAAATCCGTGGGAATCCACCCTTTTAGTAATTCGTTTACGGAAAATATCACCGGAGGGCTGATAAAAACTGTCGGTCGCTTCTATTCGAATGCAGGTGTGACGTTTTTTACGCCAGAGGGCGGAGCGGTCGAGATGTATGGTGATAACAATACACAGATTCTCCTTCAAACCGGGTGCTATTTCCACGATTTATACATCAGCAAGAATCCTCCTGCTATGGTTAATCCTTTATCTGACCTGCTGATTAAAAGTGAACTAAAGGTGAAGAGTTCGGAATTCCAAACTGATGGCTTCCTGATTCATGTTGGAGATTAAGTAAGAGATTTAAAACGATAATCCTGTCAGTTGATCTTCAGAAAACAGATTATGGAATATTGTATTCTGTATTCTGTATTTTGAATTCTGTATTCTGTATTCTGTATTCTGTATTCTGTATTCTGTATTCTGTATTCTGTATTCTGTATTCTGTATTCTCTTTATACCCTTTCTAAATTTCATTAAGCTATCTTTCATTTCTAAAAAAGTGAGAAATTTGCTCTTTCAAACCCTTTAAAATTTAGTATCTATGGCTGGAAGAACATTTGCCGAAAAGATTTTTGATGCACCTGCTGGAAGCATTGTTTTTAAAAAACCTGATATCGTTTTATCGCATGACAACACATCCAGCATTAGCAGCACCTTTAATAAAATGGATGGTAAACAAGTTGCTGATCCTGATCAGTTACTTGTCATCCTTGACCACAATGCTCCGCCTACTGATGCTAAGTTAGCCAATCAGTACCAGAAGATCAGGGATATTGTCAAGCTTCAGGGGGTCACTAAATTCCATGATGTGGGCGATGGTATTTGCCACCAGATCATGGCCGGTTATGCCAGACCGGGGATGCTGATCGTCGGCAGCGACAGCCATACAGGCACGGCAGGTGCTTTCAATGCATTTGCAGCCGGTATTGACCGGACGGAAACAGCAGGATTATGGAAGCTGGGCGAAACATGGTTCAGAGTGCCTGAAACTTTAAAAATCACTCTTGCCGGCCGGTTGCAGAAAGGCGTCTTTGCTAAGGATTTATCGCTCTGGATAATTGGTATGATAGGTTCCAGCGGTGCTGATTATATGTCGGTCGAATTTCATGGAGAAGGTGTGAAATCCTTGTCGATCTCTGAAAGAATGACGCTGGCAAACCTGGCATCGGAAATGGGTGCCAAAAACGCTGTCTTCCCTGCGGATAGCGTATTGGAAAAGCATTTTGGGGCTCCGGTAAAAGGTATTTGGGCTGATGATGATGCCGTTTATATCCGGGAAATAGAGATTAACCTCAGTGAAGTGTTTCCGGTGGTTGCTGCTCCTCACCATGTTGACAACGTAAAAGCAATTTCCGAGGTAGAAGGTACACCCATTCACCAGGCCATGGTAGGAACCTGCACAAACGGCCGCTTTGATGATCTTTATGAAGCCGCAATGGTACTTAAAGGTAAGAAACTGCCTCAAGGTATGCAGATGCTGGTAATTCCGGCATCAAAAGAAATTTACCTTCAGGCACTTCGTGAAGGGCTGATAGAAATTTTCATGAATGCAGGAGCCAATGTGCTGGCATCCTCCTGCGGCCCGTGTCTTGGAACAGGCCAGGGGATACCGGCTGACGGGTATAATGTCATCTCTACGGCGAACCGCAATTTTAAAGGACGAATGGGCAATAAAGAGGCGAATATCTACCTGGCTTCCCCGGCCGCAGTGGCCATGGCAGCACTTGCCGGTAAAATAGTTGATCCCAGGGGGATAAAGTCGAATGATAAATTCCCGTTTCAAAGCGAACAATCTAAAACAGTGATGATTAACGCTGATGACGACCGTTTGATCGGCACGGTCTGGAACTATGCTGATGTGGACAACCTGAACACTGACCAGATGTTTGCAGGAAACCTGACCTATAATGTCCTGAGTTCTGAGCCGGAAAAGATCATGCCTTATCTTTTCAAAGGTTTCGATGATAGCTTTGCCGAAAGGGTAAAGGCAGGTCATATTATCATTGCAGGAGCTAATTTTGGCTGTGGAAGTTCAAGGGAACATCCATCTGTCGGCCTTGCTTTTGCAAATATCCAGGCCGTGATCTGCAAATCTGTCAACCGTATTTTCTATCGTTCATCTGTTAACCAGGGATTACCCATCATCCTGGTTCCTGAGGCTGTCGATTATTACAACGCCGGAGACCAGGTTTCCATCGATTTTGCAAAAGGGACTGTCACAATTAAAGACAAAACTTTCCATTTTGAACCGCTTCCGCAGAAATTGATGAAGATATTTGAAGCAAAGGGATTGGTCAATTACATCAAAACAGGGGCATAGTCAGTCTTATTCCACGCGACGATTGCTAAAATTGTTAATAAGAACACAAATATTCTGAAAATTATATGTGTTCTTTTATTACTTTTGCGGCCTCAAAACTAAAACTACCGGGCAGTGCCTGATTCATGCGTAAGTACTTTCTGCTCATACTTTTTATAATTCTGCTTATTCCAGCCTATTTTCTGTTTGCGGAAGCACATCCGAAAACTGCCAGCCGGTTTCCATTTATGGTTATATTGCTGGCTATTGATATTTATCTTTGGCTTTCCCTTAAAAAGAAGTTCGGGTCTTTGCCTGTTCCTGTCAGGGTAACTATCGGTATACTTTACTGGATGCCCCTTGCCGCTTTTGTCTTTCTTACATCCATCTCTTCAATTAATAATGTAAACCTCGCACATCCTCCACTGATTGCCTATATTTTTGGGATCGCCGTGGTTATCTATTTCTCAAAACTGATTACGGTTGTCTTCTTTCTTCTGGCTGATTTTTACAGGATTACATTATTTGTATTCAGGCATGCCAGGGCTAAGAAAACCGGAAAACCTATCCATCATGGTATGACGGCAATATCTCGGGGAAAGTTTCTGAGAACTGTCGGTCTGGCGACAGGGGGCCTGTTTTTCAGTGGAATGGTCATCGGGATGGTTAAATGGGCACATGATTTTCGCGTGCGGCGGGTAAATTTAAACCTGGCAAATCTCCCGGCGCCTTTTGAAGGACTGAGGGTTGTTCAGATTTCTGACCTGCATCTTGGAAGCTGGGCTTCTGTCGATCCGATCGAAGAGGCGGCAGGTATAATCAATGATCTCGACCCTGACCTGGTTTTATTTACCGGCGACATTGTGAATTACAGTACCAATGAGGCTTACAGGTTCAAAAAGGTGCTTGAAAGTATCCGGGCCAGGCATGGCGTTTATGCCATCCTTGGCAACCATGATTATGGCGATTATGTGAATTGGCCTTCTGAAGCGGATAAAGAAAAGAATTTGACTTCACTTTATAATTTTTTTGAGGAAATTGGATGGAAGTTGCTTCGTAATGCAAATGATGTCGTTGAAATAGAAGGCGAAAAACTTGCTTTGATAGGTGTCGAGAATTGGAGTGCTAATCCCAGGTTCCCTCAACTCGGTAATCTTCCTAAAGCCTTGGAAGGTATAGATGATGTCCCGATAAAAATCCTGATGTCTCACGACCCCTCGCACTGGGAAAAAGAAGTCAGCCTGAATTTTCCCGGGATAGACCTCACGCTATCCGGTCATACACATGGATTTCAGTTTGGCGTTGAACTGAAACATTTTCGATGGAGTTTCGCACAATATATTTATAAATATTGGGCCGGATTATACCAGTCTGAAAATGCGATAAAGCCTCAATATCTCTATGTTAACCGGGGTTTAGGTATGATTGGTTATCCGGGAAGGGTTGGTATTCTGCCTGAAATTACCCTGTTTACTTTGAACTCATAATTTTTTTTCGATCTTATTGAACATTTTTCATATGTTATTGTTAATTTCCAAAACAATAACGAATATGAAAAAACTTTACCCATTTCTTTTAGTAATTGCAACACCGGTTATCCTGCTTCTGATGAGCAACAGCACCGGTTCCACAGGAGGGAAAACAGGATCCATAGGTGATGATGGAACGACTTGTACCCAATGCCATACCGGGACAGCCAATACTGCTACAAACTGGATAACGACTGATGTTCCATCAGAAGGTTATACTCCCGGAGAAACCTATACTATTACCGCAACTGGCACGCACGCAGGTGTAGTAAAATTTGGCTTTGAACTAACCGTGGAAGACAGCCAGGGTAATAAGGTTGGCACCTTACTGATCACTGATCCAACACGGACACATTTTACCAATTCTAATCATGCTGTTACACACACGGCGGCCGGCAACGTACCTGCAGGAAATATGAATTCCTGGTCGATGGACTGGGTGGCTCCCTCTAATGTTCAGGGAAATGTAGGAATATATGCTGCCTTTAATGCTGCCAATGGGAATGGTAGCACAGGTGGTGATGTAATTTACAAGTCAAGCATCTTCATTGCTCAGTATAATCCTCCACCAGTACTCGTCAGTATCGTTCCGAATCAGGCCGAACAAGGAACCAATGTGATGACCACCATTACTGCAGAAAATACTATGTTTGGAGGTTCTGATCCTGTGGTGTCATTAACACATCAGGCAAATCCCAACGAGATAATATCCGCGACAAGTGTTACCGTCATCAATAATACGACACTACATGCGGATTTTGATATTCCGTATCCCGCAACACCAGGTTTCTGGAGTGTTCATGTCGATGATATGATCCTCGGAGATGCATTTCAGGTAATTCTGGTAACGGGTTTAACCGATGGGAATCTTAAACAGTCGAAAATCTATCCAAATCCTGCTGATCAGCGCTTCATTATTGAAGATGCAAATGGAGCTGAATTGTCGGTCTTTAATGTAAAAGGTGAGTTGATGATAAATTTAAAAGTGATGAATGAGAATCAGGAAGTGAACATCAGCCAGCTATCCCGCGGAATATATGTGCTGAAGATCCAGATGAACGGAATGATCCGCACGGAGAAATTACTGGTAAATTAAGCTTATAGGTCAAACCATTCCCTGACCAGCAACGTCTTATCTTCAGGCTCATTTTTATGCCTGAATTCATTGGTCTGACGGTTATATAAATAATCGTCAGACCATTTTTTGTGATTTTTCTGCACCTGCCTGATGGCATCCATAACATAAAGAAGTTCATTATTTGTCATGGTTGGATGCAAGGAAAGCCTTATCCACCCGGGTTTTTGAGACAGGTCCCCGGAACTGATAAGGCTTGTAATCTGGTGGGATTTATCGTACGAAACATCAAGAAGATAGTGGCCATAGGTTCCGGCACAGGCACAACCTCCGCGGACCTGAATGCCGAATTTATCGTTCATCAACTTGACTACCAGGTTAAAATGGATATTTTGCAGATAAAATGAGATGATCCCCAGCCGGTCATGATTACTTTCGGCCAGTAAATGAAGATCGGGTATCCGGTCCATTTCATTGAAGGTCAGGGCTAATAACTCTTCTTCACGCTTATGGATATTTTTTGTGCCCATTTTGTTTTTTAATTCGATGGACAAAGCCGCCCGTATTGCCTGCAAAAATCCTGGCGTACCGCCATCTTCTCTCGCTTCAATATCATCGAGATATTTATATTCGCCCCATGGATTGGTCCAGTCGACCGTGCCGCCACCAGGCTGGTCGGGTGGACGATGACCTTTGTAAATGTTTTTGTCAAATATCAACACACCCGAACTGCCTGGCCCTCCAAGAAATTTATGCGGAGAAAAAAAGATTGCGTCCAGCTTTTCCATTGGATCGGCAGGATGCATGTTCATGTCGGCATATGGTGCTGAAGCTGCAAAATCTATAAAGCAGTACCCGCCATATTCATGCATCAGTTTAGCCATTTGATGATAAGGGGTCTCAATGCCCGTCACATTGGAGCAAGCTGTGAATGTGCCGATCTTAACCTTCCGGTCTTTGTATTTTTTTAATAAAGAGCGAAGCTGGTTTAGGTCGATAAGCAGATCGGGAGCAGGAGGGATTTGTACGACATCAGCCATTGTCTCAAACCAGGAAGTGTGGTTGGAGTGATGTTCCATGTGCGTGATGAAAACAACAGGCCGGTCATCTTCGTCG
>Ga0247841_10005230_pt1 | contig 21280 bp, 20 predicted proteins | sample LaCruzMarch2015__2_FD_192410 | JGI IMG/M metagenome (GOLD analysis project Ga0247841, IMG submission 192410) | Freshwater microbial communities from meromictic Lake La Cruz, Castile-La Mancha, Spain - LaCruzMarch2015_18m | ecosystem: Environmental > Aquatic > Freshwater > Lake | place: Spain... | reverse complement strand
CCCCTGCACAATTAAACTCTTTCAACGCCCTTAGGAGTTCTTTGTAATTGAAATCGGATTCTTTCAAAATTAAATGTTTTTGCTCGCCCTTTTCCGAGTAAGCGATTCCTGAAACATGGCAGTGCATGTTCTTCAAAAAGCTTTTTCCAAGAACTTTTTCAGAACGCTCCAAAATCCCTCTGAACTCTTCGTAAGTGTTATACTTCCCATTTGAGCGCGCGTGCAAGTGAGAAAAATCAATACAGGGAAGGGAGTTGTCCACTTGCGAGCACAATACGAGAAGCTCCTCAAGAGAGCCGAACTGCTTTCCTTTCCCAGTAGTTTCGGGACAAAAAAGTATTTTGTTTTTAGTGGATTTTAATTCAGAAGACATTTCCTCAAAACACTTTTTGATGTTCGAGAAGGTTTTTTCCGGAGAATCTTTTAAATAAAACCCGGCGTGAAAAGTCATTGAAACTGCCCCCGCGTCTTCTGCTCTTCTTGCGCAGGAAAGCACTCTTGAAACAGACGCATGCATTTTTGGTCTCTCAACCGCATTAAGATTAATATAATAAGAGCCGTGACAAGTAAGGACAACATCATTTTCCAAAGCAACTTTCTTCACTAACGGAGCTTGCTCTTTAGAAATGTGCACCGAGTGAACAAACTCAAGCTCCATTCCCGCAAGGCCCAATGCTTTCACTTGCTTAATCCCATCAATAGTATTGTGATCAACAGTACTAATGGGGATACCTGCGGTTCCGAATAATAATTGTTTAAAACTCATTTAACTCACTACCTGATTAGTAATGCACCAACCATGTTTATTAAGGCTATTATTTTATTTCAATACAGGTGAAAATTTGATTACAATTATTGGGCTGGGAGAGATTGGCGGAAACATTTTTAGAGAAATCGCGAAAACTACTGGAAAAGAAAATGTTTTTGGAGTTGATATTAACGATAAAATTTTGGAAGAGTTTACAAAAGAGGGCTATAAAGTAGGAAAAAATGCCCCCCAAAGCGATGTTTACATTATTGCTGTTTACTTGACCGACCAGGTAGTGGAAGTAATACAAAAACTAGATCTTTCAAAAACCCCGCTAATCTCAATCGAATCAACCATTCTTCCAGGAACCTCAAAAAAAGTTCTTGAATGGAAAAGTAAAAACAAAAAAGAATTTGATTATGTTCTTTTCCCGCACAGATTTAACCCAAATGATCCTGCGCATTTTGTTTTCAATCTTGACAGGGTTATCGGAGCGGAGAATGAACGCGCTCTAAGAAGAGGAATAGATTTTTTTTCAAAATTCATGGACAACAAACTAATGCACGCTTATTCGCTTGAAGTGGTTGAACTTGCGAAGCCAGTGGAAAATGCTTATCGCTTTATGGAGATAGCAATTGCAGAACAACTAAAAATGAGCTGCGAAAAGAAAGGAATTAATTTTAACGAATTAAGAGACGCTGCTTCGACCAAGTGGAATATTAAAATACTTGAAGCCAGGAACGGAATCGAGGGGAAGTGTCTTCCTAAAGACATTCAGCTAATAAACAATTTTTTCGAGGATAACGAGCTATTCAAAAAAAGTTTTGAGTTCAATGAAGATTACAAAAAGTGGACTAAGGAAAATAAAAAGCAGGCGAAGGTATGAAGTATCAACCAGCAAGCGTGGTAATTGCGGCGCACAACAACTCTAACGGGCTTAGAAATGTTCTCAAAGGAATGCTTGCGCTAAGTTACCCAAAGTATGAAATTATCGTTGTAGACGATGGAAGCTTGGACAACACTAAAGAAATGATGAAAGATTTCTCAAAAGAAAAAAAAATTACTTATTTTAGATTTGAAAAAAACGCAGGCGTTTGCAAAGCGAGGAACAAAGGAATTGAACTTTCCAAATACGAAATTGTCGTAAATATGGACCATGACTGCGTTCCTGAAAAGAACTGGTTGAAAAAAATTGTTGGAGGATTTGAAAACGAAAAAGTGGGAGTTGTAAGCAGTTATGGTTATTATGGCGGAACCTCCACCGCTTTTAGAAAAAATCTTTTAAAAAAAGTTGGAGGGTATGATTTGGATTATGGATATTATCGGGAAGACACTGATCTTAGTTTCAAAATAATGGATTTAGGATACGAGTTCAAACTAGTTAAAGCCAACTTTTTGCATGACCACACCGAAATAATGCCAAAGGGTTTTATCGGAATCGCAAAATATGTTCTCAAAAGACTAAAATACCACCAGAACGATGTTTTGCTTTACAAAAAACACCCAACAAAAATTTGCAAAGACTTTTTGCACATCAAATTTGGCTTCCTTGTGGACCCTTATAAGGATTTTTCTGTCGCAACTGGGTTATGGCAGGGAAAATTTAATCTTAGTTCACCAAGAGGGTTAGTATTTTTGAGCGCTGATGCGTGGTGGAAAAAAATTGTAATAATTATTGTAGGAATTACTTATGTTGTGCTTGTAAAAACTTCCAGATTAGTCGGGTCAATAAAACACCAAACTTTATTAATCTAAATACTCCGAAAAGTAATACTTGCGGAGAGTTGCACTGACGCGAGTTAGGAACGTACCAAACAGGGTTTATAATCAAAAAAACAAATTATTTCAGGTGAATTAATGAGACTATTAGTAACCGGCGGACTTGGATTTATAGGAAGCAACTTTATAAAAAAAGTAATTCGCGAAACTGATTATGAAGTAACTAATTTGGACAAAGTAACTTATGCGGCTAATCCGATGAATCTTAAGAATATTGAAAATAACAAGCATTACAAATTTATCAAAGGGGATATTTGCGATAAGAAAATAGTAAAAGAAGCCCTGAAAGATGTTGATGCAGTAATTCATTTCGCTGCGGAAAGTCATGTTGATAGGAGCCTTGATGATTATTCTCCATTTATTGAAACTAATGTTACCGGAACAACTGTCCTGCTTAATGAATCCCTAAATTCAAAAGCATCTTTATTTTTACAAATCTCAACTGATGAAGTTTATGGCCAAACTATTGACGGAACATTCTTAGAAACTGATGCTTTGCACCCAAGAAACCCGTACAGTGCATCAAAGGCGGCAGCAGAAATGTTTGTAAATGCGTTTAAGGAAACTTACGGGCTTCCAACAATAATAACAAGATCGTCAAACAATTACGGACCATATCAGTTCCCTGAAAAAGTTGTTCCGCTTTTTGTAACAAATCTTCTTGAAGGAAAAAAAGTTCCGCTTTACGGCGAAGGAAAACAAATAAGAGAATGGATTCATGTAGAGGATAATTGCGCAGGAATTCTTACTGCAATAGAAAAAGGAAAAAAAGGCGAAATTTATAACATCTCTTCGGGCGAGGAGCTAAAGAACATTGAGCTGACAAAAAAAATTCTTTCACAAATGAATTTTGGAGAAGAAATGATTCAAAAAGTGGAAGATAGAAAAGGGCATGATTTTAGGTACGCTCTAAACTCAACAAAAATTAGAGCACTCGGATGGAGACCAAAATATACTTTTGAAGAAGGACTTAAAATTACAATTGATTGGTATACAAATAATGAACGATGGTGGAAACCATTAAAAGGAAAAAAATAAAACAAACAGGGCAATTTTAAATAAGAAGTATGCATTGATTATAATTGATAACCAGGGGAAATTGTTTGGTGGGCAGATATGGCAAAAAATATTAAACAAAAACTTGCGGAGTACCCAAAAATACAGGCAATACTAAAAGTTTTTTTTAAGAAAGGGCAGGTAATTGTCCTTGATTATCCAATAAACCCAACTCCCCGATATGGGTATGGAAAACCCCCTCATAAAAAAATTTATGAAATTATTAATATGAACAGGGCTGATTATAAAAAAAGTTTAAAGGGTTTTCTTAAGTATAAAAAACAGTTCTTAGAAATAAAAAACGAAGCAAGTGATGAAACAAAAGAGCCAAAATGGATAAATCCCTGGTTTACGGGACTTGATGCTGTTTCCTTGTATGGTTTAATCCGAGAAAAGAAACCCAAAAGGTATTTTGAAATCGGATCAGGAAACTCAACTAAATTTGCAAAAAAAGCAATTGAAGATGGAAAATTAAAAACAAAAATTGTTTCAATTGATCCGCATCCAAGGGCCGAAATTGACAAAATTTGCAACAAAGTCATAAGATCCCCTGTAGAGAATGTAAATCTAAAAGTTTTTGACGAACTTGAAAAAGGGGATATTTTATTTGTGGATAATTCGCACAGGGTTTTCACAAATTCCGATGCGACCGTTGTTTTTTTGGATATCTTACCAAGATTAACACCTGGAGTGATAGTGGAGTTCCATGATATCTCCCTTCCGCTTGATTATCCCTTAAGATGGAAAGACGCATACAATTCTGAACAGTATCTCCTTGCGTGCTACTTGCTTGCTGAAGGAAAAAAGTTTAAAATAGTACTGCCAAACGCTTTCATCAGCGAAGACAAAAACTTAAATAAAATTTTAAATCCATTATGGGAAAATCCCAAATTTAAACAGGTGGAAACTGTCGGGGGCTCATTTTGGATTGAAATGAGGTAAGTAAAAAAATAGAAAATAAAAAATTGAAAAAAAATATTAAGGTGATAAAATGGTTTTGAAAGGAATAATACTCGCGGGCGGAACAGGGTCAAGATTAAGACCTCTGACAAATGTAACAAATAAACACTTGCTCCCAATTTATGACAAACCAATGATTTACTACCCTATTGAAACCCTAAAAAGCGCCGGAGTAAAGCATATTTTAGTAATAACTGGAAAAGAACATGCGGGCGACGTATTTACACTTTTGGGTTCCGGAAAAGATTTTGGGGTAGATTTTACCTTTAGAGTACAGGACACCGCAGGGGGACTTCCACAAGCAATTAATCTTGCAAAAGATTTTGTTGGAAATGATAAATTTGTTTCAATTAATGGAGACAATATTTTGTTTGAATCAATTGAAGAGTATGCAAAAGAATTTGAAAAAAGCAATGATCTTTCAAAAGTTTTGTTGTATAAGGGAACAATTGAAGAAGCAATGAGCGCTGGAGTTGCCGTGCTGGATGATAAAGGAAAAGTGAAAGAAGTAATTGAGAAACCAAAAATCCCCCCAACGAATGAAATAGTTATTGGAGTGTACTTTTACACTTCAGATGTTTTTGATATCATAAAAAATTTAAAACCGAGTGCTAGAGGAGAACTTGAAATTGCTGATTTGCATAATCATTATATCAAACAAGGAAAATTAAGCGCTTCAAAATTAAAAAAACACTGGCTTGACGCAGGAACGATTGACGAACTTGCGCGGGTAAATGAATATGTTTCAAAGGATAAAAAGTAAGTAAAGTAAAATTAAGTTTAAGCTAAAACACTGCTTAAGCGAGTATCTTGTGTGTGTGTTCATAATGAAAATTGCAATAGTTTCCAGCGGCGAAGAAAAAAACGGTGTGGGCGTTTATGCCAAAAAGCTTTTTTTTGAGTTAAAAAAATCTGGCAAAAATATTAGTTTTGAAACAATCCTTCCACACAAAAACCCATTGTATTATTATTCTATGGGAAAATCAATCGCAGAAAAAAACTATGACCTAATAAATGTTCAGTTTGATTACCAGTTTTTTGGAAAATTTGGGATAAGCGGGGTTTATGCCCCTCTTTTTTATTTCGGACTCGGAACAAAAACTCCGATTGTTACAACCATGCACGACTTTACATTTTTCAAAGGACTAAAAGGAGTAATATTTAATACGGCCAGGAGAATAATAAACAAATCTATTTTCCACTACTCAAGCAAAGTTATTGTGCCAGACAATTACTCAAAACAAAGGATTATCCAACTTGGGGCAAATAAAGAAAAACTTGAAAAAATCCCCCTAGGAACTTTCTTTAACAAGGTTGAAATAAAAGGTGCCAAAAAACTTCTCGGGCTCGAGGGGAAAAAAATTATTTCTATTTTTGGATTTGTTTCAAAGCACAAGGATTATGAAACCGTTTTCAAAACCGTAAAAAAACTGGGCAAAGAGTATTCCCTGATAATTGCGGGGGGTTCAATGACTGGCGACACTAGTTTTATGGATGAACTTAAAGCAAAAATAAAAAACGAAGAGATTGAAGAGCAGGTCACTATAACAGGATTTATCCCAGAGAAAAATTTTCCGATTTACCTCAGCGCAACAGATATTTGCATTTTGCCCTACAAATCAATGGTTGCAAGTTCGGCAGTGCTAAACCAGTTAATGAGTTTTGAAAAAATCGTGCTCACAACCAAATTGCCCGGGCTGACTGAAATTGAAAAAAATTACGACTGCATAAAATCCTACTCTAATGAAGAGGATTTAACAAATATTATTCTGAACATTAATCTGCGCAAGAATAAGCTGAAAAAAGGGGTTCTGCATTACAAAAAAGAATTTTCTTTCAAAAATATATGCGGTAAATACAACAACTTGTTTTCGAGGTTAAAAACTGGGAAGAAATGAACCTACTTTGGTCAAAAAAATATTTTTTAGCTCTCATTCGTATGCTTTTTAAAATGCACTTACCCCCATTCTAGAGTTGAGAATGATGCGCCTAAAAATGAACAAAGAAGAAATAATGAGCAAAATTTGGGAAAGAAGAGCAATAATAGTTTTACTAATAGCAATTTTCCTAATCGCGCTCGGCATAAGAGGACACCTGCTTAGGTATGAATATCTTTTTGAATTTGACGCTTTTTATCACGCAAGATTAATCCAAGACATTATTCAATTTGGGCACGTTCAGAGTCCCGATCCTTTGGTTTATTATGAAATGGGAGGAGCTCTTCCGCAAAAAACTACTCTATATCATTTTGTGAGCGCAGCATTTTACAACATCCTAGCTTTTGGTCAACCGTTTAACAAGGAACTATTAATGTGGTCAATAAGAATATTTTCTGTCATTGCGGGAGCCTTAATCGCGATACTAATGTATTTCCTTGCAAAGGAAACTTTTAACAGCAAAAAAGTTGGAATAATCACGGCTTTTGTTACCGCGGTTTGTCCTGCGTTCGCATACAGAACAATGGCGGGAGCTCAGGGAGACAACTCTTTTGGGTTTGTTTGGATGGTGCTTGGTTTCTTTTTCTTTATTAAAGCTGTAAAAACCAATACTCTTGAAAAAAAAGATCTAATTAATATTGCCCTAGGAGGGATATTTTTTGGCTTAATGGTAATTACGTGGGGAATGTTCATACTAATACCCTTAATTTTAGTTGTTTACGTCCCTTTCGCACTGCTCTTAATAGCAAGCAAGCAGGAACATAATGAGATAGAATTACGAAAAAATCATGCATTTGTATTTTTCATAAAATTTGTAATAGCCTTGGCAATTCTGCATATTTTTGATTTCTTCTATGGGGGAAGATGGATAGAGGAAGCATTTACCTGGATGGGAAGGCCGTTACACCTGGATTATTTGGTTACTGCGGGAATTACATTTGCAGGAATTATAGCTGTGGCGTTAATTAGCATTTTTTATGTTTCTCACCAAAAAAAAGAAATCAAATCTCTCGTTGGAATTGCAGCAATAGTTCTACTTTATGTTTCATTAATGGCAATTCTAGTGGTATTCATTACCTTGCCTGATATGCATGATCGAACAGCAATTTCGTCAATGGTCGGGGAAGAAAGCAATGGAAATCAATTCTTTGGAACAAAATATAACGCACTAATTGTATTCCCCTGGATTGCACTTGCTTTTTTTCCGTTAAGTATTTGGCTTTTTAAGAAACAAGATTCACACACAGGCATAATATTTTTTGTGTGGACAATAATAACTCTGTTCATGGCTTGGTACACCTTGAAATTTACTTTTGCTTTCGGACTTGGAATAGCTATTGCAACGGCAATTACCTCATTTTTAATTTTCGAAGTAATAAAAAAGTTTGAAATTGAAAAAAAGACCATAACCAAGGTAATGCTCGCTTCACTAATATTTTTGATTATATTGGGAGTCGGAGCTTCTGCAAAATTCTTCCCCGATTATGTGCCTTTTGTTGATGAAAATCCGCAATTTAAGGAAATGTCGGATTGGATTAGCAAAAACGTTCCTGAGGGCACAAAATTCTTTAATTGGTGGAATGAAGGCCACATACTTGCTTTCTTAACAGAAAAAAAATATTCTTCCGACAATAGAAATCAGTCACTCATAGCAAACACAACTATGGCAAAATTTATTGTAAATACCGACACAAATTTTTCATATTATACAATTACAACTACCGACAAGGATTACAATTTCAATGCTGATTATATTATACTTGAAAAAAGTTATTTTGGGCAAATGGTAAATTTTGCGTATTATGTTCCTGGAAAAGCAGACTATACGGACCCTACTGTACTCAAATATTCTCAAGATTATTTTGATCAAAGATCTTGTCAAATAAGCGAAACTACAGTAAGCTGTAATGGGATATCCCTAAATTTAAACGAGTACAACTCCCTCCCAAAAACTTGGACAAGTAATCCAACTACTTTTTCAGGCGGGGCAATTCCAATCTTCATATACAACTATAAAGGAAACTTACTAATAATTGGAAACGCAATCAACAATTCAAACCTTGCAAAAGTTTGGTTTAACAGCGACGAAACAAAAAAATTCTACCAGGAAGTATTTTCTAACGGCGAATACAAAATTTTTAAATTACTGAAGTAAAGCTTTTTTACAACCACGCCATAATTCAATATTGTACCATTCTCGTTTAAAAGTCATAAAAAAAAGTATTAGTCATGCTCGCATATATCATAATATTCATAATTTCCTTCCTCACAGTATATTTACTTACTCCCAAGGTAATTGAAATAATGAAGCAACAAAAATTTGTCGGCAAAGACATGAACAAGTACTCAAAACCGTCCGTTGCTGAACTCGGAGGAGTGCCAATATTTTTAGGGTTTGTTTTTGCTTCAACCGCAGCAATATTTATGGCAACTTATCTCGGATTAACACTAGACCTATTAACATTTCTTGCAGGAATGCTCACTATCACATTAATCGGTTTTATTGGAACAATTGATGATATTATCGGATGGAAAAAAGGAATCAGGCAATGGCAACACGCCCTATTCCCAATAATTGCAGCTTTACCTTTAATGGCTGTACAAATAACAAATCCCCCAATAATCATTCCAATACTTGGGGCTTTACCAAGCGAATTTATTTTCCCTTTTGGAATCGTGATAAGCTTTGGAGTGTTATATTCACTTGTGCTTGTGCCAATAGGAGTTACGGGAGCAAGCAATGCAGCGAATATGCTTGCGGGGCTTAACGGACTAGAATCCGGATTATCAATATTAATACTTTCAACACTTGCAATTCTTTGCGCAGTAACAGGAAGAGTTGAAGCACTAATTTTTGCTCTCGCAATGATTGGAGCACTAATAGCATTTCTAAAATTCAATTGGGTTCCGGCAAAAATATTTGGAGGAGATGGATTAACTCTAATGGCGGGAGCAAGCATAGCAGTTGTCTCAATAATAGGAAACATGGAAAAAATTGGAATACTCTTACTTGGAATGTATTTCATAGAATTGTATTTGAAGGCAAGAAACAAATTTCAAGGAGAATGCTTTGGAATTCCACAAAAAAATGGAATTCTTTTACCTCCAAAAGAAAAACAAAGTCTTACCCACTATTTTATGGCAATAAACCCAACGACTGAAAAAAATGTTGTAATACGAATACTGCTTACACAAGCGTTAATATGCATTATCGTTCTAATCCTAGCTTACCTAAACCTTGTTGAAATAATAAAAATTTGATAAGGCATTGTACCAACCACATTTATAAATCGCCCAAACATTAGTTGATTATCATGAAAGTATTAATTCTAAACCCGCCGTTCATAAAGAAATTCTCAAGGACCTCAAGAAGTCCCGGCGTTTCAAAAGGGGGGTGCGTTTATTTTCCAATGTGGCTTGCGTATGCCACAGGCGCTTTAGAAAAAAATGGAAACGAAGTCCTTTTACTTGATGCTTCGGGAGAAAATCTTACAAAAAAGGAAACTATGGAAAAAATCAAGAAGTTTTCTCCTCAACTTATTGCTGTCGATACTGTAACTCCATCTTTTGAAAATGATAAAAAAATCGTTGCCGAAATAAAGAGAAAATTCAAAAACGCTTTTGTAATATTAGTAGGAGACCATGTAAGCGTATTGCCTGAAAAAAGCTTGAGAGAAACAAAAGCGGATGCGGTCGCAATAAGAGAATACGACCTTATCCTCTGCGAGCTCGCAAAAGCTCTTGAGAAAAGTAAAGAACTAAACAAGGTAAAAGGAATATTTTGGAAAAAGGGTAAAATAATTGTTAAAAATCCGTTAGCAATTGAGCCAACTGAAAAAGACCTTGATTACCTGCCTTTTGTTTCAGAAGTTTATAAAAAGCATTTGAAAATCGAGAACTATTTTTATCCTTCGGTACAGTACCCCCAGGTAACAATCCTCACTGGAAGAGGATGCCCTAACAAGTGCGCATTCTGCAAATGGCCACAAACTTTTTCCGGGCATAATTACAGGAAAAGAAGCGTTAAGAGTGTCGCTGATGAATTTGACTGGATTAAGAAAAATCTTCCGCAGGTTAAAGAACTAATGGTGGAGGATGATACGCTTACCCAAGATAAAAAAAGAACAATTGAGCTTTGCAAGGAACTAATAAAAAGAAAAACAAATCTCCCTTGGAGCTGCAACGCAAGAGCTGATGTTCCGCTTGAAGTACTGCAATGGATGAAGAAAGCAAAGTGCAGGTTAATGTGCGTGGGCGTGGAAAGCGCGGAACAGGAAATACTCGACAACATTCACAAAGGAACCACCATAGAAGGTATTAGGCAATTCATGAAGGACGCAAAGAAAGCAGGAATACTTGTCCATGGCTGTTTCATGGTAGGAAATCAGGGAGAAACAAAGGAAAGTATTAGAAAAACAGCACAGTTCGCATGCGAAATCAGCCCTGACACTGCACAGTTTTTCCCAATAATGGTTTATCCAGGAACCCAGACTTACGCGTGGGCAAAAAAGAAGGGATATTTGAAAGCGAAAAAATGGTCAGACTGGCTGAATAAGGACGGGACTCACAAAACGCTTCTCTCAAGACCAGGATTAAGCGCAAAAGAACTTAACGAAGAGACTGACAAAGCCAGAAAAAAGTTCTACTCACGCCCCAAATACTTTGCAGAAAAAGCAATTCAGGGGATAACGCACCCAAAAGAAATTCCACGACTTGTTAAAGGCGGGCTTACTTTTGCTAAATACCTTATTAAAAAGTGAATAATAACGGCAATATTGTTGTGCTAAAGGAGTGCAAAAAGTATGAAAAAAAATAGAGCACAAAAAAAAATCAAAATATGCCTTGCGTGTTCCGCTGGCGGTCACTTAACCGAACTAATTCAGTTGAAAAAACTTTGGACAAAAAGGGAACATTACTGGATAAGTGACGCAAGAAGCAATGCAATTGACTTATCAAAAAAAGAAAAAGTATATTTTGTAACAATACCCGCCAAAAATCCTTTAAAACTTTTAAAAAACATTGCTGAAAGCATTACAGTTTTTCTAAAGGAAAACCCTGATATTATTATTAGTACCGGCGCAGATGTCGCAATCCCAACATGCTTAATCGCAAAAGCGTTTGGGAAAAAAATTGTTTACATAGAAAGTTTTGCTGCGGTGTTTAAACCGAGCGAGAGTGGGAAAATAATGTCAAAAAATGCAGATTTATTCTTCTACCAGTGGAAACAATTGGCAAAATATTACCCTAAAGGAAAATATGGGCGAGTGTTATAAAACAAGGCGAAATTATGAAAAAAACAAATATTTTTGTCGAAGTAGGAAGTCACAAAATGCAGTTTGAAAGACTTTTTATTGCGCTCGATGCATGCGTCAACGACGGGCTTGACGCAAAAATATTTGCCCAAACAGGATACACTAAGTATAAACCAAAAAATTACCCTTACAAGCAATTCATTTCTGAAAAAGAATTTATTAAGCGAATAAAATGGGCTGATGTTATTGTTTGTCACGCGGGCGCAGGAAACATAATAAGTGGATTAACACAAAAAAAACCGTTAGTGATTGTCCCGCGAAAAAAAGAATTAAAAGAGCACACTGATGACCACCAAATAGAACTAGCAAAAATCTTGAGCAAGGAAAAAAAATGTATTACAGTTTTTGATGAAAAAAAGATAGGGCAGGCAATAAAATACGCGTTAATAATGAAAACCAGCATAAAAAAAGAAAAAAACGAGTTAGAAAAACAAATAAACTTATTTATAATTAAATTAGAAAAGAAAAAGGAGTGTAAAAAAATATGAACAGGGTAGAATACATAAAAAAAAGACTTCGAGGAAAAATACTTGACGTTGGTTATTATGCATGCACTCTGCATGAGGAAGTTCTTAAAACTGCAGGCAAGGAAAATGTGTACGGCGTTGACACCGAGACAATAAAAGAAACAAAACACTACAAGAAAGGAAGTGCTGAAAAAAAAATGCCTTTTGCAGCAAACGAATTTGACACTCTTCTTGCAGGAGAACTAATTGAGCATTTAAAAACCCCTGAAAAATTTCTCAAAGAAGCTAACAGAGTACTAAAAAAAGGCGGAAAAATAATATTAACAACTCCTAACAAGGATAGTTTAATGAACAAACTTTTTCACAATAATGAAGCCCCCTTGCACTTCTCTCTTTTCAACACACAAACACTCACAAAAATATTAAACAAAAACGGCTTTGAGGTTGAAGATTTTACTTACTTACCTTACACTATTGAGAGCTCTCAAGGCTCAAACAATCCATGGAGCTTTCCTCTCAGAGAGGGAATTAGCCATATTTTACCAAAGAAGCTTAGAGAAGAACTTGTTGTTACTGCGAGGAAGAAATAATGGATGCAAGCGTAATAATTCCTTGCTACAACTGCGAAAAAACAATTGAACACACGTTAGCATCAATTTTTGAACAAACCATAAAACCAAAAGAAGTAATTATTATTGACGATGGAAGTACAGACAACACAAAAAAAGTGGTTCTTGAAACATCAAAAAAATATAAACTAAACGTCAAGTATTTTTGGCAAAAAAACGCGGGCCCTGCAAAAGCAAGAAATGAAGGGGCAAAAAAAGCAACAGCAGAAATAATTGTTTTCACTGATTCAGACTGCATTCCAAAAGTAAATTGGCTTTCAGAAATGATTAAACCCTTTGAAAAAAATAACGTTTCAGGCGTTCAGGGAGCGTATAAAAGCAAACAAAAAGAATTAATTTCAAGATTTGGGCAAATCGAAATAGAAGAAAGATATGAAAAAATGAAATCCTCAAAAGAAATTGACTGGATTGGAAGTTACTCGGCAGCCTTTAGGCGAAAAGAATTCCTCTCTCTTGGAGGATATGATGAAAGTTTCCCAATCGCTTCTGGAGAAGACCCTGAATTTTCTTTTAGGCTCGCAAAAAACGGAGGAAAACTAATATTTAATCAAAACGCGGTCGTTTACCACGTTCACCCAAACAAATTAATGAAATATTTAAGAACAAAATTCTTCAGGGCATATTTCCGCCCAAAAATGTATTCCAAACACAAGGAAAAAATCCTTACGGATTCATACACCCCCCAATTACTAAAACTGCAAATCCCTCTTTCAGGATTAATAATTATTGCAATTGTAATTGCCCCAGTATTTGGATTAGTCCCTTTGGCTACAACAGTTGTAATATTTGGAGTAACTACCCTTCCGTTCATGCTCTTTGCAGTAAAAAAGGATTTTGCCGTTGCAATCGCTGCGCCAGCATTGACATTTTTTAGAAGCCTTGTATTCAGCGCGGGACTAATTAAGGGAATACTTAAACGAGGGAAAAAATGAATAAACTAAAGCCCAAAAAAAAGCTGCGCACGAAAATACTTCACTACACTAACAGCTATTTTCCTTTCCACGGAGGAATAGAGCTGGTTATTGAAAACATAAGTAAAGAGCTGAACAAGAAAGGATTTCAAAATGATATACTTACCTTAAATTCAGTTTATGGCGAAAAATTGCCAAAAAAAGGAAAACATAATAACAGCAACATCTATCGAATTCCATTTATCGACTTTAAGTACTATAAATTCTCAAAAATCCCTTTTGATCTTATAAAAAAATATGACATAATTCATTTGCACTCGCTCGGGTTTTTATCTGATTTTTTGCTGGCGACAAAACCAATTCACAAAAAGAAAATAGTCCTCTCAACGCACGGAGGAATCTTTCACACTAAAAATGTTCAGACTTTAAAAAAAATTTACTTTTTTGGACTCCAAAAACAGCTCCTGAAAAATGCGGATAAAATAATCGCAGTAAGCCAACAGGACGAGGAACTATTCAAGCAAATACTTCCTAAAGAAAAAGTTGTTTTGATAGAAAACGGATTCAGCGCTCCAGAACCCAAAGGGAAGAAAGAAATGAACTCTTTCTTGTTTGTCGGGAGATTGTCAAAAAACAAGGGGCTCTTTGATTTAATAGACACTTTTTCAAAAGTGGAGGAAGAGTTTATTCTGAGGATTGTTGGCAAGGATTTTGATAAAATCCTTCCTGAATTAAAAGCAAAAGTGAAACAATTGGGACTTGAAAACAAAGTTTTTTTTATTGGAGAAGCATCAGTTGAGAAGCTCAATAAACCTTACTCAAAATCGGAGTATTTTGTTTCCGCGTCAAAATACGAGGGATTTGGAATAACCGCAATTGAAGCAATGCACTACAAATGCATCTGCATTCTTAACTCAATCCCGACATTCACTCAATTTTGCTCCAAAGGAAGAGGGGTAATTGTTAATTATAAAGAACACAAAGAAACCGCGGAGAAAATTGAAGAGCTACTCGGAAAAAACACGAAAGAAAAAGAAAAGTTTATCAAAAATGCAAAAGCTTACTCAAAGCAATTTCTGTGGAAACAAAAAATAAAAGAATACGAAAAATTCTACAAAAGTATTATTTAAAATGCATTATATAATTTAAAGCATTAAACAGATTCCGTTCAAGAGAACTTTTGCACTAGTGCTTCTGTTGAAACGACCCTTTCTTTTTTGCACACAATAAATATCCCTTCTTTCATTGAAGCGGGAAGAATATTGTTTAGTAATTTTCTTGAAAAATTATAGTTTCCTCCGCTTGAAGATGCTTTTGGCGAACCATAATCATACCCTTGGTGTTTTATTACATCAAACCCATAAAGCGTCAGTAACTCTTTTAATTGATTAGGAGTAAAAACGGATTTGTGGGGGAAAGAATCCCTAAAAGAAGTGCTAATTTTTGCTTTTATTATTGGGTTACCTGTTTTTATGCTTGCAGCTGAATAATTCGGCAATGACCAACCTAATAACAAAAAGACTCTGTTAAAAAGACTGGCAAGATTTGGAGTAGTAAGTATAAGAAACCCTTTTTTTGTAAGCATAGCATTTATGTTAACTAAAGCCTCATCCGGTTTAACTAAGTGCTCAAGAACGTCCATAAAAATTATTATATCAAACTGCTTTATTTTATTATTTGGTTTTGTAATATCAAAAAGCAATCCGTCCTTTCCACAGCCCTCAAGCTCTGCTTCAGAGTTATTTGAAACTTTCAGCTCTTCAAAGCCAAGACTTTGAATAAACTCAAGATCATGCATCGTACCTCCAACATCAAGCACTCTGCTTTTCTTGTCGCGCCCCGCGAGAAAGTCCTTTAAAAGAACCAACTTTGCTTGCCCAGTAATGGTATACTTTTGACTATCCTGCATAAAATCAACACGCAACAAAAAATTAATTCCAAGTATTATTTCTTATTTGTAAATAAAAGCTTTTTCATGTGTAATAATCCTCTCATTATTAATGCACTTCCTGAAGAATAAAAGAAAATCAAATCTGCGCACGTTGGAATTAAATCAACTTTATACCCTTTGAAACGACAAAGAAAATAAAACGAAACACCCATCATTACTCTTGCTATAAAAAGAGTTATTACAGCGCCCGTAAGCCCTTGTAAAGGAACTAAAATAAAACCAAAAATAACAATACACCCGATATAAATAGCATAAGCCCAAGTAATTGAATTATTGTTGTTCGTAGCTTTAAGAAGTCTTGCGAGGGGGGCACCAAAATAAAGCGCGTATCCTAAAACAAGAATTGGAAATACGCTGACTCCGGCAAGGAACTGAGGAAATAAGATGGGCAAAACAAAGGGCGCAAGCGCTAAGGATACAATCGCAGTTAAAACATTTAAAAAAATCTGGAACTTAACCACTTTGGACGTATATAAAACTAGTTTCTCAATTTTTTCTTCCTCGCTCAAAAAAGGCAAAATAACTTCAGAAATAGCGACTTGCGGAGTTTCAAACAGGTAACTTGATAATTTTTTTATAAGAAAAAATATTCCAAAATCAGAGAGAATTAAAAGAAAACCAAACATCCATATTTCTACTTGTGCAGTAATACCTCGCGCAACATTTGAAATCCAGGATTGGGATAAAAATTTGTTTACTTCCGTATCAGGAACAATAATTTGAGAGAACTTTAGTTTACTTACATAAAAAACTGTTAAAACTAGCACAATCAAAGTGGAAAGGGTTGTAGAATAAAACAGGGCCAGGTAATCCTGGTGAAGAACAAATAAGAAAATCAATAAAAACACTAAATCAAGAGTTTTTTGAACTGAAACAAGCAAAAGAATCTTCCCAAATTGCTTAAATCCTGCCAGAACTGATTGGAGAAAAATAACCAACGGAACAAAAAATATTATAATGGACAAGAATATTACAAGTTCTTTTGTTCCTTTGCCCACAAAAGATACAACTTGGTCTGAAAAAAGCATAGATGCAAGTGTTAAAATAAACAAAAAAATAATGGTTGGAAAAACAATTTTTTTTACAAGATTACGGGATTTATACTTTGCAAAAAAAACTTTTGCCAGATCATAAAATGTTTCAACCCCGAAAATGGAAGGAATTCCAACAAGAAACCCCATTAAGTAATAAATTAAACCATACTTTTCAGGTCCAAGAAAATTGGCCGCAATGAAAGAATAGAATATTGCGGAAATAATTGTTATTACCTGCGCAACATATTGAAAAGCACTTAACTTTGCAAAAGACTCAAGTTTACCCATTCAATACCAGCTCGTACAATTTACGTCTTTAAGTTTATACTTTCCCCTTCAATACATCTTGCATAACTTTCGCATACTGTTTAGAAATATTTTTCCACAAATATTTTGACTCTGGTTTTGGCACTTTTCCGCAAAGTTTTTCCGCCTTTATTATTGCTTCAGCTATGCTTTTCGGGTTTCTTTTCTCGACGAGGAACCCGTTTTTCCCTTCAATAATAAAATCCTCTACACCTGTCCCTTTTGAGGCAATAACCGGCATCCCTAAACACATTGCTTCAAGGTACACAATCCCAAAAGACTCATAAACTGAAGGCATCGCAAAAATTCCCCCCTTCACATATTCCTTAATTAAATCTTTTCTCGATAACAATTTCTTGAATTCAACTTCTTTACAATCAACTAATCCACGTAATTCCTTTATCTGCCCCTCATCAATCCCAACAGCAACAATTTTTTTTGGATTTAATAAAATAGAATTTGCTTTAATTAAGTAATGCAATCCTTTAAGCCAAAAATGATTGCCCACAAAAAGAATTCTACCCATATTCACTTTAGTTTTGTTCGACCGCATTTTAAAAAATTCGTCTTCAACCCCGTTTGGAATAACAATTGAATCAACCCCGTAAAATAATTTTACATCGCTTTTTGCAACGGAAGACACCGCAGTAACTGCATCGCAATATTTCACAAATCGGCCGCGAAAAATTGAAATTTTTAGATTTAAAATAAACGTAAGCTTTGGTTTTGCATTTCCAAATGCAATTTCTTTTTCGTACTCTTTCAGTAACCCAAAATACGTTCCGTGTGCAATGGAAACAATTTTGTATTTAAAACCAAATAATTTCCTCGCAACTACCGGATCAAAACTTGCTTCAACCGAGTGAACCAAAACAACATCGGGTTTAGTCTTAAAAACTTTAAAAGCAAAATAAAAAAGTGATAAGAATGAATAAAACAAAACTTTTTGATGTTTCCCGAGGGAAAGAAAAGTTTGGTCAAACAGCAAAAACTTTGAAATGTTTAACGCGACATTTCCAACCCCTTCAACTTCCTTTAATTCCGAAAAGGAATATATTAATAGCTTCACAGGTATTGAATTAATTTTAGGAATATAAAGTTATTGAGTCAATCATATATCTTATTTACACGACAAATCAGACCTAGCAATGTCTACTATTTATAATAGTTAACAATATAATTTTAGTAGGAATTGGTTATGCAGATAAAAAGCTGGAGTGAATATGATAATATACGAAAAGAAGTTCCAGATCATTTTAACAAATATCCATTAATAAGGGGTTCTTCATTTAACGTTGTGTCAAAGATTGTTAATAAAAAAGTGCTTGATTTTGGTGCAAACAAACAACAATTTAAGAAATTTTTAAAAAAAGACGTCATATACAAATCTTTTGACATAGATAAAAAAGTAAACCCCGATTATACATCATTTTCGCAAATAAAAGAAAAATTTGATTATGTTGTGGCTTTTGCAGTATTTGAACACCTCACCCAAGACGAACTTATTTACACACTTAAAAATATAAAAAAAATATCAACCAAACTTATTTTTACTATGCCAAACATATTTTCCCCTTATTGGGTTTTTAAAAAAGATTTAACTCACAAAACTATATTATCCCCCGCGACTATATACTACTTTTTAAAAAAAGCAGGATATAACAAAATAGAACTCAAGAGAATTTCAGGAACAAATTACCCTATTTTCAAAGAACTGATATCGAAAATAATCCAACAAGACATAACCTCTTTTGAACTAATCATATTTGCCGAATAGAAAAATAAACTTGAATACTGGTGAATAAATTGTTAATTACAGCTCATATCCTAGTAAAAAATGAAGAAATATTCATAAAAGACTCGATTATGTCAGTTTTACCATTTGTCAATAAAATAATAATTTTTGACACGGGCTCAATAGATAACACCATAAAAAGAATAAAAGAGATTAAATCCAAAAAAATAATATTTTATAAAAAAATTGCAAACACTCCAAAAGACCTTACTAACTTAAGAAATAAAATGATTCAACTCACAAAAACCAAGTATTTTTTGATCGTAGACGGGGATGAGATCTATTCTCAAATAGAATTAAAAGAAGTAATTCATGAACTCAAAAATAACACTTCGAGTTTTTATAGAATAACTTTAAAACGAGCTGATTTTATAAATTCTAGATTGTTACGAAGTCGGATTACCCAGATCGGAAAAATATTTAGAACCGATGGAGCAAAATTTGTCCAAGACTACCCCTATGAAAAAGTTATTTCCAGCAAATCAAAAAATTCAATACACCTAGGGGATCAACTTATGATATACCACTATTGTTATTTTAAAAGATCCAAAAATGATAACACAAAAATAAGATACTGGCGAAGCTTACCTTTTCCAATTGTAATTGGGGCAGAAACAGCCAACTTGGCAAAATCCAACCTGTTAATCGACCTATTATATTTACCCATTTTAAATATTATCTCAATTATACAAAAATCAAAAGCTTAATTTATCTACAACATAATTAAGCTTTTGATTTTGAAATTTGGCTGCTTTTAGTGAACGCGCAGGGATAACGAATTATTAACTAAAAAGTAAACAACAACTAGGGCTATATTGAAAATAATTAAATAATCACTAAACCACTTATTAATCAATTTACTTAACTTATTTTACCCACCCTAAAGAATTAATTTTTTTCCAAAAGGACTCTAAATATATTGTACGCAAAAACCTTTTAGAATAACCGGGGCTTATTTTAATATTGCTAGCAAATTTTATTTTGCTAAAAAAATCTGCCCAAGTAGTAGTGAAATACCCTAAATTATTCTCCGTATGAAACCGCTCAAGAGCAGTACCGGCATAGCCTTTACTAATAACGGGCAGTCCTACTGAAATATAATCAAATAATTTAACCGGAATTGAAGTTGGCATAATTCCGATCCATGGAAGAACCGCATAGTCGGCTGCGGAGAGGTACTTGCCAAGCTCAGACTGAGTCAAGTTTGAAATTATTCTTGATCGGGGGGAGTATTTTTTTATATTATCCAAAACAACATTCTTTTCATCATCACCAAATTTGCCCGGGTAGAGCGCAAGAATAAATAAAAATGTGGTGCCTTTTGGAGAATTAACAAGCATTCCTTGCAAGTCCTCATCACCAACCGAGCCCACATAAGCACCAATTTTTTGCCCCTTACCAAAACCAAATTTTTTTCTAATAGACTCTCTTGAGTTTGGACTAAAATTTACTTCCCCTGAAGAGCCGTTGGGTAATAAAAAAACCCTATTAATTGAATATCTTTTTTTCTCTAACTCCAAATCCTCGGGAGTCAAAAATAGAACTAAATTTGAATATTTATAAGCAAAATAACGAAGTATGAAATAAATTATAAATTTTGGGTTTATATTTTTCTTAGTTAACCCTGAAAAATAATACCCATCATCCTTCCCGTCTAATACAAACTTCGTTCCTGACAGTTTGCTTGCGATTAAAGCAAAAAAATTATGAGGCAACGGAGGAGAAGTTCCAATAACCAAATCATATTTTCCAAAGATTATTTTTAAGCAAAGAGAAAAAACAGAATTATATCGCGATTTTCCAGAAAGTTCGGCTCGTTTTGGGGAAAATACATCCACCTTCGCCCCTTTACTTTGGAAAAATTTTACGAAACTGTTTACCCTTACTGTACAAGCTCCTTTTTCGGGTTCAGCAAAAGGAGTAACTATTGCAACATGCATAACTAAGGTTGACAAAACTGCCTTATTAAAGTTTTGATACAAATAAATTCTAAAAAAAAAAATCAAAGAAAAGGTGTAATCAATAATGAAAAACAAGCCAAAATGAAAATTTAGTAATATTTTTTTTACTGGCTTCTCACTAAATCAAATGCTTTGTAAGTCTTTTCAAAACTTCTTTAGGGTTGTGAACCGCGCGGAGTAATGTTTTCGTTCGAGGCTCTTTTGGATAAAGCAAGATTGATAGTATCGAGCGCCTTTGACTAAATCCTGCTAACTCACCAAGTAGTTTCTTGTAAGTTTGTATAAATTCTTCCTTATTTATTGATTTATCAAGAAGGTAAGCGCTTTCTGGACTGTAAAAATCTGGCGGATTTAGTTCAAAATCTTTTGGAAGCCTTTTGTTTTCAATTGCATAGTCCCAAAATTTTGTTCCTGGAAAAGGGCAGGCAATGAAA
>Ga0247841_10005229_pt1 | contig 21289 bp, 19 predicted proteins | sample LaCruzMarch2015__2_FD_192410 | JGI IMG/M metagenome (GOLD analysis project Ga0247841, IMG submission 192410) | Freshwater microbial communities from meromictic Lake La Cruz, Castile-La Mancha, Spain - LaCruzMarch2015_18m | ecosystem: Environmental > Aquatic > Freshwater > Lake | place: Spain... | reverse complement strand
CCAGGCCGACGAACAGCGTCCCCGCGAGCGCCACGTCCGACAACGCCAACCGCAGGCCCAGCACGCGTTCCAGATGAAGCTGAAAGGGAAGAAGCGCGACCCACAAGTAGAGCCCCCAGTGCAGCCGTGGGCTGATGTGTGCCTGCAACCAACGAATTGCCCTCATCTTCCATGCCCCCGTAGTCCCGTCCACTGACCAACGACCGTCCGCAATCGCGCACACGCTCGCGCCAAGCTCTCCCGCGGCAACTCACGCAAGAGGACCAACATCCCTACGTAGACGACCGGCGCGAGTCCCGAGAGCGCCAGCCGGAGAGCCAGCGACGTGGTCCACCCCCCCCAGACTGCGGCAAGTCCCAGTCCCATCACTCCAGCCGCGGTGGCACCTCGCCCCATCGTCGCCCACGGAATGCGCCACCGGAGCAACCGCCGGGACGTCCAGTAAACGAAGGGCGCGTATAGAGAGTAGCTGATCAACGTCGCCACCGCAGCTCCTGCGTAGCTCCATCGAGGCACCATGACCAGGTTCAACACCACGTTGGCCGCCGCGCACGCGGCGACGCCGGCCAGCATGGTTCTCGTCCGGCCGGCGAGCTGCAGCCCGCTCTGCCCGAGCTGCCCGAATCCCCAGGCCCCGACGCCGGCAACCACCAGCGGCAGCACGAGATACCCCTCGCGGTAGGCTGGATCCAGGAAGATCGCCGCGACCCAGCGGGCCAAGACGGCCGTCGCTGCCAGACACGGGAGCAACAACAACAAGAGCACCCGGGAAGCCGATGTCACCAGCCGTTGGACGTCCTCCGGCCTGCCCGCTGACCAGCCGTGCATCACCAGCGGCTGCACCGCGGCAAGCAACGGCAGTATGAGTAGTGCCGTTCCGCCGTCGGCGAGGTAGTAACTCGATGCGTAGACACCCACTGCCGTGCTTCCGTGGTACAGGCTCAAGATGAAACGATCGGCGAGATTCAGGGTCTCCAAGCCTAGCGCCCAGCCGATCAGTGGTAAACCGTAGCCCAGCAGTTCGATCGGGCGGCCCTTCGTGCGCTTGCGCGCGGTCCGCACCCGGCGCATTCGTGGGACCAGGCGAACCTCATGCGCAACAAGAATGGCCACGATCACCGTCGCCCCCGCCAACCCCATCAGGATACCTGCGACGTGACGGCGCACCAGAAACACGTACATCAGCCCGAACCCCAGGCCGAGCGCTGCCCGTACTGCTTCCCAGAGCGAGTACCGTCGAGCTCGAAGCCCCGCTTGCAGAGACGCGCCAAGCGGAACGTAGAGAAGCCCGGCAATGACCCAGATTCCGACCCACGGGACCAGTGGTCGATACTCCGCCAGCGCTCCTGGGACGACAAGTACGAGCGCCAGTGCACCTAACGGGAGGACCGCCGTGATAAGCGCCATCACGACAGTGGTGCTGAGCAGCGCGTCTTCTCTTCCCTCCGCGCGCTCGTCCGGCCAGAAACGGATCGTGCACTCCCGGAGCCAGCCACCAAGTGCCACCTGGATGATCCCACCGGCAGCCAGGACCAACGCGTACCGCCCGAACTCCTCTGGAGAGAACAGACGAGTGAGCACGATCACCGACGCCAGGCCAACAGCCGCCGGGATCAGACGAGCCGGCAGATATGCGAGAAGGTCCATCCGGAACCGCCGGACAAGCTCGCGCGGCAGAACGGGCTCTTCTTCGCGATTCCACATGGTGCGAACACTCCTGGCATCCAGATGCGCGACGTCGCCTCATCGTCTACCGCAGGCCTGGCTTCCTGTACCCCCGACCGCCGCGCGGGACCCGCTACGTCTCCTTACCAGCAGACGTACAACGCGATCGCGACAATCCCGAACAGTGCCTGTATCCCCATCAGCACAAGAACAAGCGATCGCTCGTGGATTCCCCCAGCCAGCTTCATGACTAGCTGCGGGAGGCTCTTTGCCCCATCCGAGGGGCAGTGCAACTTCCCGTCCCGGAGTTCCCCGAACGTCTTCTGGAAGCCGTGCACGGCCTTGAATGCGAAGTCGACGGCGTGAGGAAGGAACAGAACAAAGCCTGCCGTCTCGAAATCCCCGATGATCACCGCCGCGGCGATTGTCGCTCCAATGGTCAGGGTTCCCACGTCACCAACGAATACCCTCGCCGGATACCAGTTGTGGACGAAGATCCCAAGCAGCGCCCCAGTGCCCGCGAGCAGAACGAGCAGGGACGTCGTCTGGCCGAGATGGGCCGCGATAATGGCCAGGCTTCCGAAGGAGACGAGTCCCAGACCGACCTCAAGGCCGTTGAAGCCAGCCACCATGTTGAACGCGTTCGCTGCCCCCGTCACACCAAGAGGCACGAGCACGAGAGAATAGACGATCCCGAAGTCGATGAGTCCCCCGAGCGGAACCTTCATCACCACATGGCCGCCGCGAACCGCCATCAAAGGCAACGCCGCAGCGATGGGCAGGAGAGCCTTGACGATCTGAGGCAGGCCAAGCAAGTCATCGACCACCCCGATGAGCCCGGCGAGCAGGACCGTGGCCAGCACTGCGAGGAGGGAGATCAGCTTGGCATCGGTGAAGGCCCCCGCAAAGACCAACAGCGCGGTCGCGACAAGCAGGCCCAGCGCAAAGGCGGCGATGATTGCCAGCCCCCCCATTTCCGGAATCTGCCGCCGGTCAGCCTTATGGACGTCCTCGCCGACGATTCCGGCCTTCCGCAAGCGGGAAGCTAGAATCGGGGTAAGGACGAGCGAACAGCAACAGGCAACCACAAACGGGATCCAGATCATCGGAATCGCCGCCTACTCCCGCGCGATCTCGCACTCGCTTGTCTGCAGCACTCCATTCTCCCGCTCCTAGCGATATTCTCTCTGACGAATCCGCGAACAGCGAGCCCCAGCATGATCTTGAGTACCGTTGCAGCCGCTTCTTTCTCCCCAGCCTCAGCCGCCGACCGTAAACACTTCTGTGAGACTGGACAATTCTATTCCATCGGCACCCATCCTAGTGCGTCAGGTTCAAGACTTCAATGTACCGCCTGAGCGCTTGCGATCGAGTGAATCGCTCTTCGAGAGCTCTGCGCGCATTGCGCTTGTGACGGTCTAGCAGAGCAGGCTGACTTGCCCATCTCTCGAGCGCTTCAACGACCGATGTGACGTCCATCTGATCGACGCGGAAGCCGCAGTCGAACTCTTCGATCACATCGGCAACCGTGCTGTCCTGGCCGACCACCCCAAGAATGGCCACTCCTGCAGCCAGGTACGCGTACAACTTGCTGGGGACACTGAGTTCTTCTACCCCTCGTTCCAGCGTCACGACGCCGATGTCCGCTGCCGGAATGGTGTAAGGAAGGCGATCTAGCGGCTGGTAAGGAAGGAATCGCACATTGTCCAGCCCCTCTTCCCTTGCACGAGCCACGAGTGCGCCCTTCTTTGCCCCATCACCGATGAACAAGAACAGGACATCGGGTCTCTCGCGACACCGATCTGCGGCCTCGATGAGAGTCTCTAGATCGTGGTGCTGGCCCATGTTCCCCGAGTAGAGCACGACGAGTTTCTCGGAGAGGCCCTGCTCGTGAACGAATGGGTTCTCGCCCTTGTCCAGGGGGCGTATCCAAGAAGGATCGGCCCAGTTGTGTATTACAACGAGCTTCTCTCGATCCACTCCAGGGTGCTCTGCCAGTACTTCCCGCATTCGCTCGCTCAGCACGATGATGGCCCTGGCGCGCTTGTACGCGCAACGATTGAGGAGCCGCCAAAGGCGCGCTGCAATTCCTTTCTCTGAGAGAACGCCCAGCCGGATCGCCACATCGGGATACACATCGTGGATCACGAGTGTGTACGGGAAACCCCGCATCCGATTGAGCACCCAAGCGACCCAGAGCAGCATCGGCGGATTGGAGAAGACGAGGAGAGAGCTTCGCCGAGAGAAGGCCAATCGACCTAGTACACTGAGACAGAAGCTCCCTGCCGACAGAAGCCGGGAGAGCGTGCGATGCCGATCTGCGCGTACTGAGATCACCCTTCGGACCTGGACCCCATCCTCAATCTCACTTCGGTCTCTCCGCGTACGTACGCTGTAGGATGGTTGAGCTGTGTAGACGGTGACCTGCAGCCCTTGTTCAACGAGGCCCTTTGCCAGGTCGGCTGCGAGTTGACCCGAAGCCGCCGGTTCGGGAGTGTATTGCTGCGTCAGGAGCACAAGGTGGTTACTCAGGTTGCGCTCCCTCGTAGTGCTCGATCGTACGACGTAGCCCCTCCTCCAACGGTGTCTTTGCCGAGAATCCGAACTCGCGTGTTGCCGCGGTCGTGTCGAGCATGCGCCGTGGCTGGCCATCCGGCTTGGATGGGTCCCACCGAACCTGCCCCGTGTACCCCGCGAGTCGAGCAATCAACGCCACGAGGTCCCGGATGCGAATCTCCTCTCCCGCACCGAGATTCACTGGATCCGGCTTGTTGTATCGCTCCGTCGCGAGGACGATTCCCTCAGCGGCATCCTCCACGTACAAGAACTCGCGGGTAGCCTGGCCCGATCCCCAGGCGATAATCTCCTTGTCGCCGCGGTCGCGAGCCTCCACGCACTTGCGGATGATCGCGGGAATGACGTGAGACGACGCCGGATCGAAGTTGTCTCCGGGCCCATAGAGGTTCACGGGAAGGAGGTAGATTCCGTTAACCCCGTATTCCTGGCGGTACGCTTGGAGTTGGACCAGAAGCATCTTCTTGGCAAGACCGTAGGGAGCGTTCGTCTCCTCCGGGTAGCCGTTCCAGAGATCCTCTTCCTTGAACGGGACCGGTGTGTGCTTCGGGTACGCGCAAATCGTGCCGACGCACACGAACTTCTCAACGCCAGCCTGACGTGCTCCTTCGATGAGTTGGATTCCCATCATCGCGTTGTCGTAGAAGAACCGACCCGGGTGCTCTCGATTCGCGCCGATTCCCCCCACCACTGCCGCCAGGTGGATGACAACGTCCGGGTGAGCATCAGCGTAGAGACGGCTGACTGCGCTGCGATCCCGGAGGTCGTACGTAGCACTTCGAGGAACGAAGATCTCGCGGCACCCGCGCGTCCGCAGGAGCGACAAAACGTTCGAACCAAGGAAACCAGCCCCACCGGTAACCACCACACGCCGATCGGACCAGAAGTCGGGAATCACGAGTCGAGAGTCCTGAGTTGGGAGTCCTGAGTTGGGAGTCCTGAGTCGAGAGTCGGAAGTCAACTGCTAGCTCCTTTCAGGTACTTGATGAATCCAGTAAGAAGGCGCGCCACCTCGTCTGCAATGTCGTAGCAAAGGCTGAAGTCATCGTCAGACACATACCCTAGGTCAAGCGCAACGTAGAGCTGACTCTGCACCTCTGACGTAGAGCCCCTGGCGATGAATAGAAACTGGATGAACTCCTGGTCGGTTTGCCGAGAGAATCCTTCTGCAATGTTGGAGATAATGGACACCGCTGCCCGCCTTAGCTGATCCCTCAGCGCGAAGTCCTTGGCGAAGGATCCCCGCGCGGTGACCTCGTAGGCGTGATTCACCAGTACGCGGGCCTTCTTCCAGGCCTCGATCTCCTCAAAGCGACTGATCCCTGTCATGCGTGCCGGCTCCCGACCTTGGACCCTCGACTCTTCACTCTTGACCCAGCACTCACTCCACCCCGCTACGCTTCGCGCGCTGCAACGCGGTGATCGAGCTCTGCCACCGATGCCACCCGGTGAACTTCTCCTCCATGATGCGGCGGCCTTCCCCGATCGCATCCAGGCCAAGCGCCTCCATGTCCGCATCGACCATGATCCGCACCAATTCCTTGAACGTTACCTTTGGCTCCCACCCCAGCACTTCTCTCGCTCGTGACGCATCAGCAAGAAGGTACGCGACGTCCGTCGGTCGGAAGTACCGTGGGTCGACTTCCACGTACTCCTTCCAGTCGAGATCCGCGTACGCGAACGCCTCCTCCAGGAACTCCTGCACCGAGTGCGCTTCCCCGGTACCGATGACATAGTCTCCGGGCTGATCTTGCTGCAGCATCATCCACATGGCCTCGACGTACTCCGGCGCATAGCCCCAGTCCCGTCTTGCCTCGAGGTTCCCAAGATACAGCTTGGTCTGCTGCCCAGTGAGGATGTGCGCCAGTGCTCGCGTGATCTTCCGCGTCACGAACGTCTCCCCCCGGCGGGGGGACTCGTGGTTGAACAGGATTCCGTTGCAGCCGAAGAGGTTGTACCCTTCACGGTAGCCCACGACCATCCAGTACGCGTAGAGCTTCGCACAGGCATAGGGGCTCCTTGGCAGGAACGGCGTTGTCTCATTCTGCGGCGGGGCCGATGCGCCGAACAGCTCAGAACTGGACGCTTGGTAGTAGCGCGTCTTGATCCCGCTTCGGCGGATGGCATCCAGGATCCGTGTCGTTCCCAGCCCGGTGACATCGCCCGTGTACTCCGGTGTATCGAAGCTCACGCGAACGTGCGACTGTGCACCAAGGTGGTAGACCTCATCGGGCTTGATATTGTAGATCAGGTTGTTCAGTTGCTCCCCGTTCGCAAGATCGCCGTAATGCAGGTAGAGACGCGCATTCGGATCGTGAGGATCCTTGTAGATGTGCTCGATGCGCTCTGTATTGAAGGTGCTGGCCCGTCGAATGAGGCCATGGACCTCGTAGCCCTTGCTGAGCAGGAATTCGGCAAGATACGAGCCGTCTTGCCCTGTGATACCCGTAACGAGCGCCCTTCTCACTCCGCCTCCTTCCCGAGTAGGCTCTTGTAGAGACCGACATACCGTTCGCAGAACGTCTCGATAGAGTACTCCGACACGGCCCGCGCCCGGCAGCCCACGCTCATTTCCCGCAGACGTCCGCGGTCTTGCAGCGCTCGATCTAGCGCTCTTGCCAGTTCGTGACTATCCTTGACTGGCACGAGTATTCCGCAGTCCGTTGTCACCTGTTCTGGAATTCCACCTACACTGAACCCGACGATCGGTGTCCCGCAGGCCATCGCCTCAAGCACTGTCGTAGGGAAATTCTCATCCAAAGACGTAATGCAAAACACATCCGCGGCACTGTATGCCAGCACAAGATCTGCGAGATCAGTCACATATCCAAGAGACCGATGCTCAAACCCGTGCGGCAGCGGAGAGAACTCCCCGCGGTCTAGACCCATGGTAAGAACGATGGCCGATGGAGTCTCCATTGCGTTCAGCGCAGTCAGCAGATATCCAACGCCTTTTCTTGGATCATTCAGATCGGCTGCGGCCGTCATGATGACGGGTCTGTCAGCCGGAATACCCAGTTTCATGCGTGCTTGGCCTCGATCGAAGGGGACGAACGTGTCAACACGGATGCCGTTCGGGATGACCGCCGTGGACCCCATTCGCGGGTACGCCTCTTCAGCCTTCTCTCCGAGCCATCGCGAAGGCGCGACAAACTTCACGTGCCGGAGCTGCGAAATCGCGGCTCGCTTTCGCTTCCACATTAGCGATGAGGAGTCCACGTACGTCCGCGGATACCGCCGCAGATCAGGACAGTGTCCGCAACCGGTCTTCCACCGGGTGCACTCGAAGAAATAGGCGCACCGGCCAGTGAGCGCCCAGGCATCGTGAAGCGTCCAAACCAGATGACACTCCAGATCTGACAGAAACTCGAGGAATGAGAGGTCCAGGAAGTAGCCGTGGATGTTGTGAAGATGAACAATGTCGGGGGAAAAGCGGGCGACGATTCGCTGAAGCTGGCGAGTTGAGCGAGGCGACCCAATGCATTGCAGTCCCGTGAGACGGGTGATGACAGCATGAGCGTAGACTTCTGCTACCGTCCCGGTTCGGGCTGCCGTTGCGTCAGGTGGTGCAGCACCTCGGCCATAGACGAAAAGCGGCTCTACGTCTTCGCGCGCTTGGAGGCAACGGTGAAGTGTCGAGGAGATGCGCGCCGCGCCGCCTCGCGCGAACTCGGTGTTTATGGCCAGAACTCTCATGACAAACCTCAGCAAACCATCCGGATAGCTTCGATGAACGCCTCAGCGCTTCTCTCGATGCTGAACTCTCGACATGCGTGTTCGCTGATCGCCCCGCGCCGAGCACGGATCTCGTCAATCTCATTCTTGGTCTTGCGAATCAGTTCGCCTAGTTGTCCCACGTCATGCGGGTTGAAGAGCCTCCCATTCCAGCCTTCCTCTATCAGGTCATAGCCTGCTCCCGCGCGGTCTGAACACAGGACATGCAGGCCGCTGGCCAGAGCTTCGTTCACCACCAGTCCCCACACCTCTTTGACGGAGGGAAGGACAAGGACATCAGCCAACGAGTAGTACCGGGGCAACTGAGGTTGCTGTTTGTAGCCCTCGAAGTACACGTTCTCGAGCCCGCGACGGCGGCAGAGATCCTTGAGTGCGTCTTCTTGAGGTCCGCTCCCGACTACGAGAAGCCCAAGGTCTGGGTCTTGAAGCTTCCCAAGCACTTCCAACAAGCTCCCTACGTTCTTGCCTTCCGTCAACCGACCAACGTAAAGGAGCAAGACCGGAGGGTAGTTGAGCCGGGCGGTGGCGAAAGAGCTTTGCTCACGGATTGTGCGGCTCTCTCTGCAATACCAGTCCATGTCAACCGTGTTGATCCCGGCGAATACCCTCTCGGGGTCCGCGCCGAGTGCCAGGACGCATTCCTTCGCCTTTGTGCCAAAGGGAACACATGCATCTGCTCGCCGTACAAAGAACCGCTTGGCAGCCGCCACCAAACCGGTAGTGTGAACAGCGCTGAGCAATGAGGATTCGAACCACAGGATCAGGGGCCTACGGAGCCTCTTGGCGTGGAGGATCGCCATCCAGTAGGCCAGGTTGTCATACCCCGAGACAATCAGCACATCGGGCTTGGACCGCCTGATCAAGCGCCCGAGACCCCAGTTCAGGTGAATCGCGAGCTCACGTCTCGTAAGGAACGCATGACGCCCGTGGAGAACATGGCACTTGAAGCCAGCGCTCGTGCGGTCCACCTGCCACTCCCGGTTGGCTTCGCTCTCTGCAAGGAGAACAACCGTAAGCTCAATACCGTTCTTTCGCCCCAGGGCGGTGAAGAGGGGTACGCGGTATGGGGGCAGCATGTTGGTAATGATCACGATGCGGACCGATGTTCCCGGCAAGGACATGTCTCCCTTCTCACCCGACCTGGACACTAGCAGAGACATGGCGGGAATTCAATAGCCTGTAATGTCCTCGTCGCAAAGGATCAACGTTGTCCCGGTCATTGAGAAACCCGCACATGCAGCTTCCTTAGCGTGCGGCCCGGAAGGAAGCCGTTTCTCACGACTGGGTTCCAACGATGCCCCCTGGCCAGTGCCTCGCTTTCTGGCACGGGCGGTTTCAAAGTCGGGTCTGGTGGTGACAACGCTGTTCATCGAGCCAGGGAGTCCGTGGGAGAACGGGTACAACGAGAGCTTCAACGGGAAGCTTTGTCATCGCCGGTGTAGAACTAACCCAGATCGCCGGTGAGGCGTTGACCCACCCTCGAGTAGCGAGCACCTTGCGATCCAGAAGTCGAAGGATCGGAGGGTGCGCGGACATGCTGCGAGGAGGGGAAGTCAGGGCAATGTATGAACTGAGTGGGAAGGGACAGTCGATCCGCGGCATCGCGCGGGAGTTGGGGTTGTCGCGCAACACGGTGCGCAAGTACCTCCGATCGCCGGAGATCCCGAAGGCCAGACCGCCAGCGAAGCGCGTCTCCAAGCTTGAGCCGTACAAGGAGTACATCGAGCGCCGCCTGTCGCACGGCGTGGACAACTGTGTGGTGCTGCTGCGCGAGATCCGCGAGCAGGGATACACCGGCGGGTACACGATTCTGAAGGATCTGGTTCAGCCCTCGCGACGACGTCGTGTCGTGCAGGCAACGATGCGCTTTGAGACGGAGCCCGGCGAGCAGGCACAGGTCGACTTCGGCCGCTACCGGTACCGGACGCCAGAAGGGCATGAGCGGTGGAGCTGGGCGTTCGTGATGATTCTCGGCTGGTCGCGGGCAGTGTTCGTTGAGTTCGTCGAACGCGCCGACACAGCGACGTTCATCCGCTGCCACATTCACGCCTTCGAACACTTCGGCGGCGTGCCGCAACGCTGCCTCTACGACAACACGAAGCTCGTCGTGCTGCATCGAGACCGCGAGGGACACCCGATCTGGAACGAGAAGTTCATCGACTTCTCGGCGTGCGTGGGGTTCGATGTCAAGTTGTGCCGCCCCTACCGCGCGCGGACGAAAGGGAAGATCGAGCGTGGGGTTGGGTACGTCAAGCACAACTTCTGGCCGAGCGCGCGGTTCGTCGACATTGAAGATCTCAACCGCCAGGGAATGCAGTGGGCAGTATCGGTAGCGGATGTGCGGGTGCACGGCACGACGCACGAGCGGCCGGTAGACAGGTTGGTGATCGAGCGGGGGAGTCTGGCACCGGTACCTGGTCGATCGCGCCTGACTGTGTTCCTTCGCGAAGAGCGCAAGGTCGGGCGGGATGGGTTCGTGCGCTACGGTGGCGCCTGGTACGGGGTGCCGTGGACGTGGGCTGGCCAGATCGTGCAGCTGGATGCAGGCCAAGACACGGTGGCGATCTTCTCGGGCGAGGCGCGTCTCGCGCTGCACCCACGCGCTGGGCACAGTGGACAGCGGCAGACCATTCCCGGGCAGTGGCGCGGTCTGCCGGTTGGAAACGAGAAGCCCCGCCGTTCGCCTCTCGCATTCCAGGTTGCCGTGCCGGAGGTGGAGTGCCGCTCGCTGCACGAGTACGCGGCGCTGGTCGAGGAGGTGGCGGCGTGATCTCGGTTCTGCAGGCTCAGGCACAGCTCGAACAGCTGGGGCTCAACGAATCCGCCGCGGTACTGGAGGCACGGCTTGATGAAGCGGCGCGCAAGGAAGTTCCGTACGCCGAGTTCCTCGTCGACCTTCTTGCCGTAGAGACCGGAGCACGACGAAAGCGCTACCTCGTGACACGGACGAAGCTCGCTCACTTCCCGTTCCGGCGCACTCTGGAGGGGTTCGACTTTCCCTTTCAGCCGTCGATTGACGAGCGCCAGGTTCGGGAGCTCGCGACCTTGGCGTTCGTCGCCGACGCGGCCAACGTCATCCTTCTCGGACCGCCGGGAGTTGGGAAGACACACCTGGCAGTTGCTCTTGGCGTTCAGGCGATCGAACACGGCTACGGGGTGTACTTCGTCAAGGCGCAGGATCTCCTCGATGACCTTCGCCGCGCGCATGCCGAGCACCGTCTTGATCGGAGGATGCGCGTCTACCTGTCGCCGAAGGTGCTGATCGTCGACGAGTTCGGCGTCTGGCCGTACGACCGCACCGCGGCGACGCTGTTGTTCGCGCTCGTGTCGGCGCGGTACGAACGGGGGAGTCTGATTCTGACGTCGAACAAGGGCTTCGCGGAGTGGGGCGACGTGTTGGGGGATCCGGTCGTGGCGACGGCGATCCTCGACCGGCTTCTCCACCACAGCCACGTGCTGAACATCCGCGGGGAGAGCTACCGGCTCAAGGAGAAGCGAAAGGCCGGTTTGTTCGGGCGTTCACTCACACCACCGAGCGAACTCACGACAGACGAGTCACGAACGGACGTGGAGGAGGGGATGGGTCAATCTCAAAACGGCGACTCTGGGTCAAAACGAAACCGGCGTTGACAGCTTCGCGAGGTTCCGGGCCGACTGGAGCGGGAAATATGGATCTGGAAGAGAGCGAGTCTGGCGGCGTGGTGCAACCGAGCTTGAGAAGCGGACCGTTCACCGGGGGCGGGTCATACCGAGCCGAGGCATAAGCAAGGGCAAGCCTCCAACTATGAATAGGACTGCATAAGAAACACTTGACATCATATCGCCCCTCATGATGAACACGAGAAACCCGAGCAGGAAAGGATAGACAACGTGCAACAAGCTTGGTGGGAGGTCGCCTTGCCGATCCAGAGGCCGCCCTTCTTGCCTCCAATAGGCATGATCGAGGGTCGCCAACAACCATCCCAATCCACAAGCGAGAGCAATAACCCCCGCTGTGAGAAAGTTCACATAGCCTTCCGCCGGAAGGGGACATGAGACGTTCACGTTCTCGAAGCCGAAGGCGGCAGCCACCAGGTGACCGGAGCCAATTGGCTTGGATGGCCAGATGCTCCTGGGCATCCAAAACAGCAGGGAGCCCACGAACTGATGCCCCCAGGTCGCCGTTCCAGGGTCGCGAGTGTACTGCACTGTGTGGACCATCATTTCGTAGGCATCCAAATCGCCGACTGTCAGTGCCCGAATCGGATCTACTAGTGAGAATGAACGCACAGAGAATTCGCCGATGTCCATGTGCCGGGCGTTATTGATCACAGGCGCCACAAGGACTAGCCCAGCAATCAAGGCAGCAGCAAACCAGACGCCTGACCGTCGCCGCCTGAACCACAGCAAGACCGCAAAGCCAACCAGGAGGCTTCCACTCCAATACCGCGCGGCCCCCAGCGGGTTATTGATGATCAGATTGATCACGACGCCCACGACAACGTACATCCACCATTGAATGCGCCGCTTCCAGTGCCGCTTTGTCACCAACAATGCGGCCAGAAAGAGAACGGGGATACCCCGGATGACGTTAGAGAGGATCAGCTGGACCGGGGTTGAGTCAATCTCCCCTCCGAAAAGGACTCGCTCGTACGCACCCCTTGTGGCCAGGCCCGACGTCCCGAACACAGCCAGGAAGACAGTCAGTGCGACGAACGACAATAGAAGTGACAGCCGAACGCCGGTTCCAGTTACACGAATGCGCTTCCAGGCCAGTGCATCGCCGCTTGGGGCACACACAACGATTCGTCTCTGGTTGCGCCGCATTCTCACGCAGTAGGAAGCTCCGTAGCAGCCTGTCCAGATGATGAGCAACGCGTTTGTGTAGAGGATGTCACTGGTACTCTGTCCCGCAACGAGACGAGTAGGAAACGTGTCCTGAAGGTATTGCGCTAGAGGAGCAAGGAAGAAGAAGACGAAGACAGTCACCCAGTGAACCATGTTCAACGAATAGGGGTGCTGCTTCACTGCACAGGCGATGCCGCTGATGCTGATCACTCCGAGAATGGCATACGTCAAGAGCACATTGACATCGCTGCCCAGTACCGGGCCATGCGACTCTATCGCGCCCACAACACCCAAAGCGACAACGCACAGACACAACCAGAACAGTGTAGAGTGGAAATATAAGGCAAGCGTTCTGCCAAGCCGCATCCGCTTCTCCCTACGGGCAACCCACATAGGCGGCCCGAACTTTCTCCGCCAGTGTATGCCAGTGGTTGGCTCTAGAGTACTCGGCTGCCCATGATCGAACCTCTTCGCTGAACGTCTCCCTTTGCGCCAAGAACATGCGCATTCCCGTCGCAAGAGACTCGGGCGATTCGGGCTCAACTACGATGCCCAGTCTGTTCTCCCTTACGATCCGACCGATCTCGCCGACATCACACGCAATGACGACTTTGCCTGCCCCTGCAGCGCGCTGCAGAACACCGCTTGTTCCCTTGAACGCTCGCCGATATGGAAGCACCACCGCGTCGGCGGCTGCGAAGTAGTCGTTCATGTCTTCGTCGCGAATGTGCCCAAGACATGCAATCAAACGTCCTGGGTCTCTTAGCCTCTCCCGATACTGCTCGACGTCAGCTTCTCCAAACGCAGCAGCTGCCCCTGCCACGACGGCACTCCAATCACCATCGAGCCATTGCAGCGCCTCCAAGAGAACATCGGGGCCCTTGTCCCAGCGTAACCCTCCGAAGAAGAGGAATGTTGGTCTGCCCTGAGGCAACCCAAGCCGGGCCCTTGCCTCCTCTTGAGTGACACAGCCCTCAAGCGGTACGACAGGATCAGGAACCACGACTATCCGATCTCGTAGTGACTCATTGCCATAGGTTCTTAACGCCATCGCCCTTATCCTCTCCGTGTGCACAAATAGAGCAGTGAGTTGTCTCTTCCTGAATAGCTCCCGCATGGCCAGGCAATTCGCAGCATGGTAGAGACGCTTGGGGGACAGCACATGGTCATCCGGACCGTGAATGAAGTAGGGCCAGAAAAGAGTCCCAAAGAGCCTCCAGGATCGCGTTCGCAGCTTCCGCATTTGCAGATACAGCGGGACTTCACTGCGCTCTATGTAGAGATGATGAACCACATCTGCCTGATGTGAGACAGCCAGCTTGAAGGAATGCTGAATGCCCTGGGCGAGACGAATGGAACGAGTGAGAGTGCCCCCTCCGAATCGAGGCCCGGAACTCTTCTTCACATATTCGACGGTCAAGGGAGAAATGCTTTCGAGCAAACAGTCAACCGACTCATCCGGTTGCCAAGCGACGAAGGTAACATCATCTCCTTTCTCCACCAGATGCGAGATGATGTGGGACGCGTAGCTGATATGGTGTCCGTCGCTCACAGGATCGAACAGTATGACTCTCATCGCCGCTCACATTCCTCCTGGGTGCCTTCCGGAGACCAAGCCTCTCCCCCCCCCGGCGTGGCGCTTCGACACAGGGCCAAGACTTCTGCCTCACCACCTTCCATCTGCAGCACTCTACAAGGCGTGGAGCTTGAGAATCTACAGGCCGCCGTCCTTGGCCTGGCTTTGTCCCGTGGAGCCCACTCCGCGCGAGACTACAGAGCAAGGTGGGTCGGAAGAGGTGATTGCCCACGAGCCCAACGTCGAAGCCAAGAACCTACGCTGACCTCCGTGGCGCCCTCCCGCTTCGATAGCGATTCCGCAATGTGTCTCTCGCATCAGCTAGCACGCCCCGTATGGTGTGCCAGACAATTCTTTTCTCCTCCTTCGTAAACACACCAACTAGGAGGCAAGATATACCGTACGCGCAGAGCAGGGCCGTACCAGAAAGAACTACAGCGCCGAGATTCCCCACGCGAGGCGTTACGAACACTGATGCCAGGCCCCCAATGCTTGCTGCCACAGCGACGGGGCGCCAGATGACTCGCCCTATCTCAGACAGAGAGACACGAACCCACCGCCTCGACTCTGCCAGGAAGTAGACATTTGTGGCGACCATGCTGAGGATTGCTCCCGCAGCCACGCCCGAAATGCCCCACACCTGGATAAACAGCCAGTAGAATAAGATACTGGTCGTACCTGTGATCACAGCGCCAGTGGATACCACGCGCGGCAACCCAATGCCAGGCAAGACGAAGTTGGGCACTACCGTCAGGCCCATGAGATAGAAGGACACGGCAAGCAATCTGAGGGTGTCTGCACCGTAGCGAGCGAAGTCCGGCGTCATCCAGTAAGACAACAATGGGTTTGCCAGCACTATCACAGGCACAGCCAACCCCGCTCCCACGACGTTGCAGAGATTCGTAGCCCGCAGGAACAGGTGCCTCAACCGCTCACGGTCACACGCTGCGGACAACTCACTCGACATCGGGAAGATGATCTGCATCATCCGCCCGCTCAGTTGCTGGACAAGCGATGCTGCCTGATATCCGACAATGTAGTATGCGACATAGTCTGTACCAAGCCAAATCCCTATCAGCATGCGATCCATTTGAGTATAGAAGGCATTGAAGACCCGGAACACAATCATGTGAGCGCCGAAGGATGCGGCTCGTTTGAACATCTGCCAGTCAAGTGACGGACTCAGCCTGATGTTGGGCAGGAGCCTTCTCGCTATCAAGAAACACACGCCTGCAGCGACGCCGTTGGCCGCTACATTCGCCGTCACGACACCGACGAGGCCAAAACTCAGGAGGGCCGCGAGCAGGCCCCCCACCGATACAAGGGTTGCCTGCAGGATGAATACACCGTTGACGATGCCGAATCTCTGCAAGCCGGCTGGAATCGCGGAGCCCCACCCAACCAACATGCTCAGGACGAAGCCCACTCCGGTCAGGCGAAAAGACCACACGGTCTCGGCTTGTAGGTCGACAGCCACTTTGAATACAGCGGCAGACAGCCAAGGGGCCAGTCCCCAAATGCATGCACCCCCAACGAGTCCGAATACTAGGTGGGACAGCAAAGTGGTTCGCAGCAGCTTCTCGGCAGCAACAGCATCCTCAGCGGCTGTGTATTCAGCCAAGAGCTTGATGATCGCTCCATTCAGCCCCAAATCGAGCACTGCAACATAGCCAATGAGCATCATGCTCAACCCGCGAATACCGTACGCTTCGCTTCCCAATAGGCGTACGAGAAAGGGGACTACGGAAAGGCCAAGCAACATCGGCCAACCGAAGGCAAGCACGCTCGTTCCCAGGCTACGGACTGCTTGCTCCGAGCGTGACAACTGGCTATGACTCTGCATCGTCTCCGTCCGCCCCTGCCTTCTGCTCCCATGCCTGGGCAATGAGGCTCCTGATCGCGTCGTACGTCTCTCCAGCCTTCGAGAAGCGGCATTCCCAGACATAGGCGAACTGCATGAGGAAATAGGAGATGTATGCTGCTCCAAGAGCAAGACCGCTCCAACCCAGGAGGAAGACCTTCCGTTTGAAGATCGTACCGACGACTGCCCGAAGGATGTCCAGCGCCACCCTGCACATTGACGTCGTTTGCGGGAGAAGCCGTGCTTGAGAACGCCAGTAGAGCTGATTGCGGTTCATCATGCTATCCACAGTCTCATGCGTGAGATGATAGAGGCAGTACGGCTCGGCGCCCGACAGCCTATAGACACGTTTCGTGTCCCATTTGAACGGCGCATGCACGCTCTCATCGACGACCGACACTACTGCCTTGCGAAAGACAGCCGCGGCATTGTCGCCATACCAAGGAGATCGCTTCGGAGACATGCCTAATACGTACCGCCGAAACGGCACATGGATGACGTCATAGGGGAAGTCGGCGCGATCAACCAATGATCGAATTTGGCCTGCCAAGAGCGGATGCAAGACATCACTCGCGGTGAGCAGTAAGATCCACTCGCTGCTGACCAGATCAAAGCCCAACCGAACGTCGTGCGGATCATAATCCGAGTACGGTATCTCAATGACCTTTGGAGTGTATCTTAGGGCGATTTCTCGCGTCCGATCGGTGCTGTGCTTGTCCAGTACCACGATCTCATCACACCATGTTGCACAGCGCAACGTTGCCTCGATGCGCGCTTCTTCATTATAGACCAACATGACGGCACTAATGCTCATTCATCAACCTCGCAACAAGCACCCAGGGGAGTCTCAGCGAAACCGATCACCCACTTCACATTGCACCACCTCGGCTACTCCGCGCCTCCTCTTCTAGCGTGTGGCCTGGACCGCTTCCACCAGTTGTAGCACATCCCCTCCGCCATCCTGTGAGCTCGACAAACGCCACCGATCGTATCCTCGCCCCGATCCGCATCGGACAAGATCGGTGACCTCTACACCTCCGTCGACCAACTCATCTTCATGCGGTCCGACTCCTTCTCTGCTTCTAGCAGGTCCAATTCCACGGGCGCACGCCCTGCTCCCTTCTCCACAGACTCCTTCTTCCAGCGGGCGACGGTCGTGGGGTGGAGGTTCCACGCTTGGGCGATCTCCACCGCCTCCCGATCGGCATCCAGCATCCCAAAGACCTACCCGGGATCGGAATTCCGGAGCCGCCTGCCGTGTCCTACAGAAGGGGCGCATCGTGGCCGCCGGCTGCCGAAGGGAGTACAATTCGGCTTCCCTGCACCCAGGCGGCCCTTGGCCAGTCTCAGAAGTGGGCTGAGAAGAGAGGCGGGCCAATGCATGGGGTTGGCCACAGGTTTGCTCCCTATGGTGATTTGGATCCACGGTCCGCCCCTTCCACTCTGCCACGCAATTCATGCCACCAGATCGTGCGCCGAAGGGCGGTCTCCAAATCCACAGTCTGTCTGAGACTCAGGCTATCTTGAGCTAGGCCGACATCGGGTACCAGCCTCGAGTGGTGCAGGCGCTGGACGGGAGATACTCCCAGCAGTACTCTTGGGCGCTTCGGGAGACCACCCGCCACCATCTCGGCCAGTTGAGCCAACGTCACCCCGCGCGAACTGCCGACGTTGTAGCTTGCGCCAACCGCCCCGCGAACCAAGATGCGCAACAGCCACCAGGCCATGTCACTTCCATACATGTAGCTGCGCACGGTTTCCCCATCACCCTGGATCCGGATTGGCCCACCTTGCAGCGCGTCGCGAATGAAGTTGTTGATTGCCCACGGGCGGTCTAGGAGCTGATATGGGCCGACGAAGGCAAAGGGGCGTGCATTGACAATCGGCAAACGGTGCTGGTTGCGATAAGCCACGCACAGAGTTTCGGCAAGCCGCTTGGCTTCCGGGTAGACCGCGGCCAGAGAACCGCAGTCCAGACCACGGAAAGAGGTTTCAGGAATGCCCGCCAGATCCAATGGCTGCGGGCCATTCACCAACCCGGAGCTAGTGTTCAGGAGCTTCTTCAAGTCCGGCAACCGAGTGCTTGCCTCCAGCACTGAGGCGGTTCCGTTCACGATCACCTGCATTACTCGCAGCGGATCGGAAGCGTGCTGTCGGTTGTCGGGAGTGCCTGCCGCATGGATGATCCAACCCACTTCGCTGGGTAGTTCCGTCACGTGGCGAACATCCTGCTGAATCAGACTAACATCCGCTCTCAGCGCTAGGTGTGGCACTCGGTCCCTGAAGTCCTGCACGTGCCGCGATAGGAGAATGATGCGGACTCCCAGGCAATAGCGGTCGTTCAGAAAAGCCAACAGCTCAGTCAGCCAAGTGCCGACGAAACCGGTTCCGCCGGTGATCAGCAGGCACTCGCCGCGAAGAGCCTCCAGCGTGGAGACCTCTTCCGCTACCTGCTCGCAATCTTCCCGCACAATGTCCGTTGCGTTCAGATGCATCCCCCCCCCCGCTTGCCAGCTGCTAGCTCTATCGCCACCTCGATAATCAGATCCTCCTGGCCGGCTACCACGTTCCGGCGACCTAGCTCGAAGAACACATCCCGCGCGTCAACTCCGTATTCCCCCGAGATCCGTTCAACATGCTTGGCGAAGCCTGAGAACACTCCGGCTAGGCCGCTTACTACACTCACTGAAGTGATGCTTGGGATCACCCGCATCAAGCCCTTCTCGGCAATGTCACTCGCGTCCAGAACCCCATACAAGTCAACCCCGGTTGAGAATGCCATCTTCTCGAGCACTGCGACGATGACCTCCACCGGCGCATTCCCAGATCCCGCGCCGAAGCCTCGAGCTGTCCCATCAACAATCGTTGCCCCTGCCTGCACTGCGGCGAGGGAGTTGGCGACTGCCATCCCGAGGTTGTTGTGTGCGTGAAACCCGACGGCGATAGACAGGCTCTTGACCAACTCCCGGATCTTTTCGGTGACATCGCAAGGCAAGTAGGCGCCAGCGGAATCCATGAGCACCACACCCTCAGCACCGTACGACTCCATCTTGAGGGCTTCTTCAGCCAGCACTTCCTTGGATGCCATGTGGCTCATCATCAGGACACCATAGACTTCGCGGCCCTTGTCGCGGAGGTATCCAATATGCCGCTGCGCAATGTCCGCCTCCGTGCAGTGCACTCCGACCCGGAACACATCTACGCCGACTGCAACCGCCTGTTTGAGGTCCCTATTGATGGTGGCGAAACCTGGCATTGCATGTACGCCCAGTTTGGAGTTGACGAGCCTCTTTCTAGCAGTCTCGAGCATCTCCCGATCTCCGAGCAGGCTCTCACCGACTTGAAGAGACGAAGCGCCCAGTCCGTTTCCATGTCCGACTTCAACGATCGGGATACGAGCGGCCTCCGCGGCCGCAGCGTACAGGGCAATCTGTCTGGCATCCAGCTGGTGCTGGACCGCATGGTTGCCATCTCGCAATGTCGGGTCGCTGATCAAGACACTAGTCATGCGGGCTCCCCCCGTATTGCGGGTCCTTCAGAACCGGAATGCGCGCTCTGGCATACGCTTCCGCCATGGCGATGGCGGCGCAATTGATGATATCAAGATTGCCAGCATAGCGCGGAAGGTAGTCGCCTCGGCCCTGCACTTTGACCGTAATCACAGCGCGACCATTCTCAAGTATGGGAGCAACAGCCAACTGATAGCCTGGCACATAGGCCTGAATCCTCCTGACCATCTTCTCAACCAAAGGCCGCAGCCGCTCTAAATCGAGATGTTTGACCTTCGCAAACACCGTCGTCTGCATGTCGATGCAAGGTTGAGCCGGGTTTAGAATCAGAATGGACTTGGCGCGTTCGGCCTTTGCGAAAACTCTCAGAGCCTTCTCGGTCGTTTCAATGTACTCGTCGATGTTGATACGTGTGGCTGGTCCAGCACTGCGCGAAGCAATGCTGGAAACAACCTCGATGTACTCCACTTCCGGATGAACCTGTCCAATGAAATACGCTAGCGGGACTGACGCTTGCCCGCCACAAGTAACCATGTTGACGTTGCGGTAGTTGAGACAGTCTTCAAGATTGAGCGCCGGAATGCACATCTCGCCCACTTGGGAGGGCGTCATATCGACGACTGTCTTACCCAGCTTCTCCAATACCGCCCAGTGGTGGATGTGATCCGCAGCAGACGTGGCATCGAAGACCAAGTCGCAGCACTCCGGCTCCCTGATGATCGCAGTGATGCCCAAGTCAGATACTCTCACCCCGAGACTGCTCGCCTTGGCCATCCCGGGAGAAGCCAGGTTCCGTCCCGCGAACAGTGTGCATGCCAAGAAAGGGGAGCGCAGTGTCTTCACGAGTAGGTCCGTCCCAATGTTGCCGCTCCCAAGTATGGCAACTCTCAGCTTATCGTGGGTGCCCATAGAGTCTACGCAGCCTTGGTATTCTGGTCCAAGGTGCTTGGGCTTTCTTGGCATGACGGTCACCAGTACATCTCCTTCTGCAGTTCGTCTTGACTCAGGAAGGGAGCCATGTCATGCAGCGGCTTCGATTTCATGGCGCCGCTAGCTAGGCGGACCGAACTGACCGTAGGAATGACCTGTTGGTCTGGTTGCGCCGTGACACCACAGATCACTGGACCTGGAGTCTGGAGTGTCTTGAGTAGCGAAGAGCGGAGGCGGTCCCTCCTTTCGCACGCAACATACGGAAGCCCATACGCGTCGGCTACCTTATCCAGAGGCGGAATGGATACGCCAGTGTCGTAGCTTGAGCCAACGTAGTAGCCTGAGAAGAATGCTTTCTGCGTATTCCGGATCGAAGCATAACCATCGTTGTTGATCACAAACAGCTTCACGTTCAGACGATAGTACTTGAGGGTCTGCAGCTCCTGGATGTTGGTCTGCAGGGAGCCGTCTCCGGTGACGCAGACAACCATGGTCCGCGAATTCGCAGCAGATACACCTATGCTGGCTGGTAGCGCATAGCCCATCTCTCCCATTGAACCCGGAACGATATAGCGCTGGCAACCCCTGAGCCTGAATGCCTGACCCATTACG
>Ga0247841_10005228_pt1 | contig 21289 bp, 13 predicted proteins | sample LaCruzMarch2015__2_FD_192410 | JGI IMG/M metagenome (GOLD analysis project Ga0247841, IMG submission 192410) | Freshwater microbial communities from meromictic Lake La Cruz, Castile-La Mancha, Spain - LaCruzMarch2015_18m | ecosystem: Environmental > Aquatic > Freshwater > Lake | place: Spain... | reverse complement strand
CAACAACAATATGAGGGCCGCCTGGCTTTTCGCCATAGGGTGTATGGTGGTAGGTTTTACTGTATGAGGTATAATATAGGCAAGCTTCACTGCCCAAAATAGACTCCTCAACTTTGACAATCGGTTTGCCGATAGCGCTCTCCACGAGCTCTTTGGGGAAATATTTACAAACTGCGGCAATTCCTCCAGGTTTTGTCTTATTGGTTCTTACATCTTCTTTTTTGGTTTTTTCTCCACAGCCAGATAAAAGAATGGTAACCGCAAGGATCAGATTTAATAGAATCGTTAATTTTTTCATTCCATCCCCTTTTTTTAAAAAGTTGGGGTCCCCCTCATATTTCATGAGGGGAAACCTTCACTAGTTACAGGTATGTATTATAAGGCTAGCTAGGGCGGTTATCAAGGAAATTCGGGGTTTAGAGAGGTAATGCCTCGCTGATTTCTAAAGCGGTAAGAATCAATCGATTTTTCTACACTTAAAGATAATGTAGTCGGGAATCCTATAATCTTTAAGCCTTTTTTGGGGATCCATTTTAAAAGGCTTAGGCTCCGATATCTCTTCTATAATCATGCCGTTTTTCTTTAACAACTTCGAATAAAACCCAAGGCTCCAGTGAGCATCAACAAATTCAAGCGGTGTATAATCAGCGAGTAAATACCTAGTCCTGCATTTTAATCCTTCTTTATAGTTAGAAAAGCTACGCGGTAAACCGCTAACCTTCGTATTTGTTTTCGGAGAAATGATTGCGAAAGGATGAATATCATTAAAAATAAATATTCCGCCTTTTTTAATAACTCTTCCTATTTCGCTGAAAGCTTTTTCAACAGTTCTTCGCGAAGCAATGCTCAAAAAAACCATGTTCGCAAATATAATGTCGAACTTTCTATCCTTAACAATACCTAAATCATCGCACCTGGCTAAAAAGAACTTTAATCGTCCCGATTGTTCATTTTGTCTTTTACAGATACTTATCCAGCTGGGGGAATTGTCCAAGGCGAATACTTTCGCCCCTCTTTTAGATAGCTCATGCGAGAACCAACCGGATCCGCAACCAATATCCAAAACATTCTTACCCCGGATATTTCCCGCAAGCTTTAGTAATGCCGGATAAAAGATATATACCGCGCCGAGCGGATTCTTAAGATATTCATTAACGATTTTCTTGTTTTTAAAATTTATTATCTTCATATATTCTAAAAAAATGGGGTCCCTCTCCTATCAGCCGAGGGGAAACCCCTCGCAATTTAATAAGCTGATTACGGCACATTACCAGATACCGGGAACCAGGCGGTATCTGATCTTTAAGGTATACTCACGGTACCCGCTAAGCTCTTTGAATAAGACTTCTTCTTCGGTAACTATCCTTACCGCCAGCAGCGCTATCAATAAGACATTTACTATGACCGCCCAGTAAGACCCTAATGCAAGCGGCGCAAAAATAAACATAATTAATTCTGCCAAGTACATAGGATGACGCACAATAGCATAGGGTCCAGTTGACACTACCCGCTGGCCTTCTTCAACTACAATGGTATGGGCCAGGTACTTATTTTCTCTAAAAACAAGGAAAAGAAATAGATACCCTGCAAGAAAAAGGATTTCCGAAACAATAACCATAACCAGTGGGACGGACGACCAACCAAAGCGCTTATCCAGACCGGAAACGATAAAGAATAAACAAACAGATATGTAAAACATCTTGGCAATAATGCTTTGACCGGGTTTCTTTTCTTTAACCTCTAGCCTTCTTTTCAGCAATTCAGGACTGCGCTTAAAGAGATAGGCTGCTATGAGCATCATGGGGATAAAAAATAAGACCATAAAAACCCATGCCTGCCAATAAAAAATGGTTCCTGCCGGAAGAAACAAAGTTACTATCGTAGCAATAATCGCATTAATACAACTTTTAATAATTTTTTTTATTGATTCGCTCATTCTTTTCCTCGTATCTGAAGACTTTTCTAATTTATCTCAAATACAACCAATAAGCATAAAATAAGGCTCCCTCCCGCTTAAAAAAGCGCATCCCCGTCTATCCCCCGGCCTAAAGGCCCGGGATTTCTGGTGAGGGGATTAAATGTTTTTTGGCATGACAAATATTAAAAATAGAGCAAAGGCTAAACCAACAATACCGAGAACGGAAAATGTTGCCTGAATTCCCAATTGATCGGCAATTATACCGGCGATAACCGGCCCGATTATATAGCCGATGTTTTCAAAAAAATCGCTCAATTCCTGGATTTCCTTTTTTTCCTTCGGAAATTTATGAATGTAATGAGCATAAATGCCGTGAGCGATCGGTGAAATAATACTTATAAAACAAAAGGCGATAAAAATAATTGAGATAACTATCACGGGAGCTTTGAAAAAATAGAAAAACGAAAGTATTAAAGACCCAATTAAGAGCCCAAAGATTATCGAATTTTTATCGCCGAAACTTTTAGTTATTTTGCCGACAAAACTGCCCATAATTGAAGCCGGGAGAAGATAAGCAAACATAAAAATACCGTCAAAGGGCTCGAGTGGTAAATTTTCGGCAAAGAGCGGACCTAAGATAAGAAAAAATGAATCAATTACGGCACAAAACGCTCCTAGAATTAATACCGGCAGAATTATTTTGCCTGTCTTTTTCCAGAGCGAAATTTCTTCGGACAGGCTTATTCTTAAAATTGTTTTTTCCGGAATAAATTGTTGCGCCTGACGGGTTTGTAAAACAAGTGCAATAAAAAATATCGTTGAGATAACAAGAAACAATAAGGCGGCGAGGAAAGGCCTGTTTCCAACTGTATCGATAATTAGAAAACCGGCTATTAACGGCGCTAATAAACAGCCCAGGGATTGGAAAACCTGAATCAAGCCAAAATTAGCTGTTTGTTCTTGTTTGGGAAAATAGCGGCAGGCAAAATCCATCGTGCCGAAATTTTTCAGATCGTAATAAAATCCCCACATTGTCATCGCCAATATATATAATACGAATGAATTGGCATGCCAAATTATAAAAAGATAAACCGAAGCGACGGCAAACATAACAATAAAAAGCCGGCGATAAACAGGGTTTTTAAATATTTTGTAGATGACAAAATCAAAAAAAGCGCCGGCAACGGCCGCCGAGCCGATAATTATGCCGATGAGGGTTTTAGATAATCCGTGCTCAAGAGTAACCAGCGGAATCAAATAGGTTATAATTCCGTCAAAAAGAGCAAACAACAGAATAACTATTCCAAAAAGGTAAATAAGTTTGTTTTTATTCGTTGAGGGTATTTTTTGAATAAATTCCACAAATTTTGGCATAATTTTACTTTTTTGTAATTCTGGGGTCCCTCTCATATGAGCCGAGGGGTAACCTCTCTGTATTTACAGGTATGTATTATAATGCTGGATATAGCGGTTATCAAGGAAATTCAGGGGTTAGAGAGGTAATTCCTCGCGAAATTGAGCACCTTAATCTTTTATGCAGCGAAATCCTGCGAAGCCGAAGGCGTAGCAGGATGTCCGTTTTGTCCGGTATTTTTTGGCTGGAAATAACGTAACTATTTACTGATAAAGATATTATGGAATGTCCACCTTAGAGAGGTGGACAAGACACAAAAAGAAATAACTAGACTTTTATTTCTCCAGAATGTTTTTAGAGAAACGACAGGCGTGATTAAGAGGGTATTTACCTGTGAAGCAAGCAGTGCAGAAATTTTCCTTAGGGATAGGCATGGAATTCAGCATCCCTTCAAGACTTAAGTATTCCAAGCTATCCGCACCAATAAAATCACGGATCCAGGCAATATCGTGCTTTGAGGCCACGAGCTCTTTCTTGGTAGGAAAGTCTATCCCGTAAAAACAAGGGAATTTAAGCGGCGGACAACTTATCCGCATGTGCAGCTCTTTTGCTCCTGCAAGGCGCAAGGTCTTTAAGCGCATTCTGCTAGTCGTGCCGCGCACAATGGAATCTTCAACGATGATTACTTTCTTATTATTCAATACTTCTTTTAGGGGGTTGAGTTTTATTCTTACCCGAAAATCACGCAGATCCTGAGTAGGCTGAATAAATGTCCTTCCAATATAATGATTACGGATCATTCCAAACTCAAAAGGAATCTTTGAGGCCTCGGAAAATCCTAAAGCCGCAAACACCCCGGAATCAGGAATAGGCATTACCAGGTCGGCCTTGGCCGGAAATTCAGTCGCTAATTGTCCCCCCAGCCTCTTACGCGTTATATACACATTATGTTCAAAAATATTGCTGTCCGGCCTGGCAAAATAGATGTATTCAAAAATACAGAAGGCGTAAGCCCTCTTCTTAAAAGGCATAACGGACTCTATCTTATCTTTATAGATAAATACAATCTCTCCTGGTTGTACGTCCCTTATATATTCGGCTCCGATTAAATCTAAGGCGCAGGTTTCGCTAGCCAAAATATACGCTCCGTCAAACTTACCTAAGCAGAGTGGACGGAAACCACAGGGATCTCTTGCCCCAATGAGAATATCGTTGAGCATTAACACTAAAGAATAAGCCCCTTCTAATTTAGAAAGCGACCAGACGATCGCCTCTTTGATATCCTTTTTCTGACTATGCGCCAGAAGATGGGCAATGATCTCGGAATCCATACTGGTCTGGAATAAAGCGCCATTGTTCTCGAGTTCCCTATGGAGATCGAGCGTATTAGTAAGATTTCCGTTATGCGCAATAGCGATATCGCCAACTTTTGATTTTACGTAAAATGGCTGGGTATTCTTGGCATTACTGCTGCCCGTGGTGGAATAACGCACGTGTCCTATTGCGAGTTCACCGCGAAGACTGCGAATAATTTTATCATCGAAGACGTCACTCACTAAACCTAAAGCTTTGTGCAGATGTACTTTCTTACCGTCGCGGGTGATTATTCCGCTTGATTCCTCTCCTCGATGCTGAAGCGCATAAAGACCCAAGCAAGTAAGCTGCGCTGCATCCTTATGTGGATATACCCCGAATGTTCCGCACATGATTACCCCTCAATCTTTTTCTTTAACGAATCTCTCCACTCTTCGTTTAAATCTTCCAAAGATAAATAAATCAACTCTTCTTTTGTCTTTAAAATTCTTAAAACTCCGCCGCCGGTTTCACCGATAACATAAAATGGAGCCTTAAATTCCAAAGCAATTTTTCTGATTTTTTCCACGGAATCTTGGCTGCAGGAAAGAATGATCCTTGACTGGGATTCGCCGAAAAGTAAGGCATCTAGCCTTATATCAAAATCTAGTTTATTGATATTAGCTCCAATCAGTTTATCTTTATTAGAAATACAGCATTCCGCCAGAGCCACGGCTAAACCCCCCTCAGAACAATCATGGGCTGAATGGACTAAACCTTTTTCTATTGCTTTCAGGGTTGTCTTCTGAACCGCCTGTTCCAGTTTTAGGTCTAATTGTGGCGCATCGCCTACTGTCAAATGATGTATCTCTTTCAGGTACTCGCTGCCGCCCAATTCTTCTCTGCAATAGCCCAAAAGAATGATGGCGTCGCACTCCTGTTTGAAATTCTGCGAACAGGCTTTATTGATATCATTCAAGATGCCTATCATGCCTATCGCCGGAGTGGGGTTAATAGCAGACTTCGGGCTTTCGTTATAGAAAGAGACATTTCCGCTTACTACGGCTACCTTAAATGATCTGCAGGCATCCGCGATACCTTCCACGCAATTTTTAAACTGCCAAAAGCTTTCTGGTTTCTTGGGGTTTCCAAAATTAAGACAATCTGTCACTGCTGCCGGATGAGCCCCGCAACATACAAGATTCCTGGCTGCTTCTGCTACGGCAATCTGCGCTCCCCTGTAAGGATTCAGAAAACAATAACGGCTATTGCAATCGCTGGTTGCTGCTATCGCCTTATCGGTTCCTTTTAATCTTAAGACCGCCGCATCTGAACCGGGTAAAACTACAGTATTGGTTTGCACCATGTGATCGTACTGCTGATATACCCAGGATTTATTAGTAATAGACGGCGCAGCCAAAAGTTTAAGCAAAACCTTATTATAATTTTTTGGATCGGTGATTTTGCCCAACCTGAGTTTATTTAATTTTCTTAAATATCTAGGCTTGCTATAAGGCATATCGTATACCGGCGCCCTAGTTAAAGCATGCGCATTTATCTGGGCTACTACCTTACCGTTATCCCTGATAGTAACAAGCCCATCTCCAGTAACCCTGCCGATAACAGAAGCGTTTAGATCCCATTTCAAAAAGATCTTCTTTATCTGCTCCTCTTTCCCTTTTTTAATACACACCAACATTCTTTCCTGGGACTCAGACATCATCACCTCCCAAGGCTCCATATTCTCTTCTCGCCTCGGGACAGCCTCCAGCTCTACATCCATACCGGAATTACCTGCAGAGGCCATCTCACTGGTACAACAGGTAAGGCCTGCGGCTCCCATGTCCTTAATCCCCACCAGATACCCTGTGTTAATCGCCTCCAGGGTTGCCTCGATTAAACACTTCTCGGTAAAGGGGTCCCCGATCTGAACCGTTGGCCTCTTCTCCTCACCTTCTTTAAACTCATTGGAGGCGAGAATACTACATCCGCCAATACCGTCACGCCCGGTGCTTGAGCCGACATACATAATCGCATTACCTGCGCCGTAGGCGCGCGCTCTCATTATTTTTTCTTTTTTAGTAATGCCGATACACATCGCGTTAACCAAACAATTTCCGCTATAACTTTCATCAAAGTAAATTTCACCGCCGACTGTCGGTACGCCGACACAGTTTCCATAAAACTGAATTCCGTTTACAACACCTCTGAGTAAATATTTATTATATGCCTGACTAAGCGGACCAAAGCGCAGCGAATTCAAGGAAGCAATCGGCCGGGCCCCCGCGGTAAATATATCCCTGATAATCCCGCCTACCCCGGTAGCCGCTCCCTGCTTTGGTTCAACCTGGGAAGGATGATTATGGCTCTCCATTTTAAAGACGATGGCTAAGCCATCAAGGATAATCCCTCCGGAATCTTCTCCGATTAGCGTCTTATACTTGCCGGTTTTGGGTAGGAGTTTTAGCCATTTACGGGAACATAAGTATCCGCAGTGCTCAGACCATTCCACGGAAAACATGGCTAATTCCGTATTAGAAGGATCCCGCTTCAAAATCTTTAAGATATGCTGATATTCTTTATCGCTTAAACCAAGCGAATGATATACATCTGGCTTTAGCATATTATTTTTTCTCCAGCCATTTAATTATTGATTGAAATATAAAATAACCGTCTTGGCAACCGAGTTCTTTTTCGGCGCTACGCTCAGGATGCGGCATCATACCTAAAACATTCCCTTTTTTGTTAATGATGCCGGCGATGTTATCCAACGCGCCATTGGGATTGTATTGATCATTAACTTCTCCTATAGCAGAACAATAACGAAATACTATCTGGTTATCATCTCTTAATTCTTTTAAACCGGCTGCATCAATATAATAATTTCCTTCATTATGCGCGATAGGTATTTTTAAAATCTGGCTCTCGCTATACAAGCTGGTAAATCTGGTATCGTTATTTTCTGTCTTAATATCAACATACTTACAGATAAAATGCATATCCCTATTTCTTAACATCACGCCGGGCAGAAGTCCTGCCTCAAGAAGAATTTGAAAACCATTACAAATTCCAATTACCGTGCCGCCTTTTCCGGAAAACTTAGTGATAGACTTCATCACCGCAGAAAACCTCGCTATGGCGCCTGTGCGCAGGTAATCTCCGTAGCTAAAGCCACCCGGCAGGATAACGCAGTCAAGCCCTTCAAGATCAGTATCTTTATGCCAGATATACTCTACGGGCTTTCTTAGAACGTCCTTGATTACATAAAAACAGTCCTGATCGCAATTAGAACCGGGAAAAACTACGACTCCAAATTTCATTTATTCTCCTATTCCTCTTTTATAGTAAAATGGTACTCTTCAATTATTGGGTTTGCCAGCAGCTTTTTACACATCCCGCTAATTTCCTCTTCTGCTTTCTTTTTATCTTTCAAATTCAGCTTAATAACTACTAATCTTCCGATACGCACGTCCCCTAAATCTTGATAACCCAATGATTCCAAGGCGTGTTTAATAGTCAGGCCTTGCGGATCAGCAACAGTTTTTTTCAAAGTGATATAAACTTCTGCTTTTAACATGGTTCCCTCCTGGAAAATTCGTTTTTAAGATTCATAAGTTGAGTAATAATAGGGTGTAAATGCTTCAAACTCAGCAGCACAAGTATCCACCAGCTTGTAATCTGGCTTTACCCCTAATTTTATACGCCACTTTCTAATAATATCTTCGGTTTGATTTAATAAACGCGCCAGTTGTAAATCTGAAAAACCGTATTCTTTTGCTTCTTTTAGTAAATCAACTGAAAATTTATCGTGATTTAATTTCAATTTTAACTTGATCTGTTCTTCTAATCTAACGATCTGACGGATATTCTCCAGGAACCAGAGGTCAATCCCGGTTAAGCCATGGATCTCATCATTGCTCTTATTTCTTTTGATGGCTTCTTTTATATAAATAATCCTTAAGGCATTAGGAATTCTTAAATTCTCTCTTAACTCATCATCATTCGGGGAATATTTTAAATCATCCAAACCAGCAAGGCCTATTTCCAAAGAGCGCAGCGCCTTTTGAAGAGCCTCTTTAAAAGTCCTGCCTATAGCCATTACCTCGCCTACTGACTTCATTGATACGGTCAGACTAGAATCTGCTGATGCAAATTTCTCAAAGGTAAAACGGGGAATTTTTACGACACAGTAATCAATAGTAGGCTCAAAACAAGCGGGAGTCTTTCTGGTAATGTCATTAGGAATTTCATCCAAAGTATAACCTACGGCTAATTTTGCGGCAATCTTAGCAATAGGAAACCCGGTTGCCTTAGAGGCTAGCGCAGAACTTCTTGAAACGCGGGGATTCATCTCAATAATCACCATCCGGCCGGTCTCAGGATGAATGGCAAACTGAATATTAGAACCTCCCGTCTGGACGCCAATTTCTCTTATGCAGGCTATCGCGGCATCCCTCATCTTCTGATATTCTTTATCGGTCAATGTTTGGGCAGGCGCCACGGTGATACTATCTCCGGTATGGATTCCCATAGGGTCAAAATTTTCAATCGAACAAATAACGACTACGTTATCTTTTATATCCCTCATTACCTCCAATTCAAACTCCTTCCAGCCGATCACCGACTCCTCAACTAGAATCTCATTGATCATACTGGACTCAAGACCGTGCATGGCTAACTCTTTAAATTCTTCGCTATTATAAGCGATGCTTCCGCCTGTCCCACCTAAAGTAAAACTGGGACGGATGATCACGGGGAATCCCAAGCTCTGGGCAGCATCACAGGCTTCTTTTAAGGTATAGGCCTTATCGCTTCTGGGTAAATCCAGGCCGATCTTCTGCATCGCCTTCTTAAATAATTCTCTGTCCTCACCTTTTCTTATCGCCTTTATATCGGCGCCGATAGTCTGGACTTTATACTTTTTTAATATTCCTTTTTCTGCCAGATCTACCGTCAGATTCAAGGCAGTCTGACCGCCTAAAGTAGGAAGTAATGCATCCGGCCTTTCTTTGGCAATAATTTTTTCCAAGATCTCCGTAGTTAAAGGCTCGACATAGGTCTTATCTGCCATCTGGGGATCAGTCATGATCGTGGCTGGATTTGAATTCGCTAAAATTACCTTGTATCCCTCTTGCCTTAAAACCTTACAGGCTTGAGTCCCGGAATAATCGAATTCGCAGGCTTGACCTATGACAATCGGGCCTGAACCAATGATTAAAATCTTTTTTATATCGGTTCTCTTAGGCATGTTTCTCCATCATCTTGATAAACTCTCCAAATAAATATCCCGCATCATGCGGGCCTGCTGAGGCTTCAGGATGAAATTGTACCGAAAATATAGGCAATTTTCTATGCCGCATTCCCTCTAAGGTCTGGTCGTTTAAATTTATGTGGGTAATTTCTAAATCTTGCTTATTCAGGGAATCTATGTCCACGCAGAATCCGTGGTTCTGAACTGTGATAGAGACTTTACCTGTTTTTAAATCTTTAACCGGATGATTTGCTCCGTGATGGCCGAATTTAAGTTTATAGGTCGCACCACCCAGGGCCAAACCTAAAATCTGGTGGCCTAAACAAATCCCGAATATCGGAACTCTTCCGATTAATTTTTTTGTTGTTTCTATAACATAGCTGACTGCCGCAGGATCTCCCGGGCCGTTAGAAAGCAGGATGCCGTCCGGATTAATTTTTAAGATTTCATCGGCGGATGTCTTAGCGGGTACGACGGTTACCCGGCATCTGTTTTCTAGCAACTTAGCTAAAATATTGTATTTTACGCCACAGTCAATAACTATAACCTTATATTTATTTTTTCGGGCTTTATCCCAAACATAATTACGATTGCAGGTGACTTCTTTAACCAAATCAATACCGACTAATCCCGGTGAATCTTTAGCTTTTTTAACCAAACTCCTTACATCTAAATCCTCTGTAGATAAAATTGCTTTCATCGCACCTGCTTTACGGATATGTAGAGTTAGCTCCCTCGTATCTATACCTTCGATACCTAAAATATTATTCTCTTTTAAATAATCGCCCAGCGATTTTTGAGAACGCCAGGAACTAGCGATCGAACTATATTCTTTAACTACGAAGCCTTCTAAGAATATCCCGCGCGACTCTGTATCTTCTTTGTTGATACCATAATTTCCAATCAAAGGATAAGTCATGGCTACAATCTGGCCTTTATAGGATGGGTCAGTGAGTATTTCCTGGTAACCGGTCATGCTAGTATTAAAGACCACTTCGCCGCATCTTTGGCCGCTTGAGCCAAAGGATTTTCCTCTAAAAATCCTCCCGTCTTCTAAGGCTAGTATCGCTTCCATCTTTTTAGCTTGCCTTCTTAAGTGCCGCCCTGATAAACTCTTTGAACAAAGGATGCGCTTTATCGGGCTTAGACTTAAACTCCGGATGAAACTGCACCGCGATAAAATATGGATGACCTTTAAGCTCGATTATCTCAACTAGGTTTTTCTTCGGGTAGATACCACAAAATTCCATACCCTTACTCTCAAACAATTTCTTGTATTTATTGTTGAACTCATATCTGTGCCTGTGACGCTCATAAATCAGACTTTTGCCGTAAACTCGGGAAGCTAGGCTATTCTTTTGGATTTTACAGGGATATGCGCCTAATCGCATCGTACCGCCTAGTCCTTCGATCTTCTTCTGTTCTTCTAGCAAACTGATCACCGGATATTTTGTCTTTTTGAATTCAGTAGAATTAGCGCCGGCTAAATTACAGGCATTCCTGGCAAACTCGATTACTGCGCACTGCATCCCTAAACAAAGACCTAAAAATGGAACCTGATTCTGCCGAGAGAATTTAATTGCCTTAATCTTCCCTTCGATCCCGCGATAACCAAAGCCTCCGGGAACAAGAATTCCCGAAACGTCTTTCAGTATTTTCTCAATTTTCCCCTTTTCTAAACTCTCGGAATCAACCTTTTTTATCTGGACCTTGGCATCATTATAAATCCCGGCATGAACAAGCGCTTCATATATGGATTTATAGGCATCCTGCAATTCTATATATTTGCCGACTACAGCGATAGTTACTCTATGCTTAGGATTAAGCACCCTGTTCACTACATCTCGCTCCCATTCTTTTAGATCTGAGAATTTACATATTAATTTAAAATGACTAAGGATTATCTCATCCAGGATCTGTTTTTTAAAAACTATGGGCACCTGATAGATAGAATCCATATCCGGAGATTCGATAACTGCTTCTTTCTTCACATTACAAAATAAAGAGATTTTTTCCTTAACACTGTCAGATAATAACTTTTCTGTTCGACAAATCAATACGTCCGGAATAATACCTATTTCGCGCAACGTACCCACGCTATGCTGGGTGGGTTTCGTCTTTACCTCCTCTGCTGCCTTGATATATGGTACAAGTGTAAGATGGATATAAAGTACGTTATCGTAGCCCATATCCAGTCTGAATTGTCTCGCCGCTTCCAGAAAAGGTAGGCTTTCAATATCGCCGACTGTCCCGCCGATTTCAACAATGACAATATCGGACTTAGAAACCTCTGCACACTTTTTAATCTTATCTTTTATCGCATTAGTGATGTGCGGAATGACCTGAATTGTTTTTCCCAGATAATCACCGCGCCTCTCTTTGGTGATTACGCAATTATAAATCTGCCCGGTAGTGATATTGTTGAATTTTGATGTCAGGGCTCCAGTAAAGCGCTCGTAATGTCCGAGGTCCAGGTCTGTTTCTGCTCCGTCTTCAGTAACATAGACCTCGCCGTGCTGATAAGGATTCATTGTTCCGGGATCAACATTGATGTAGGGATCAAGCTTCATAAGAGCGACCTTCAAACCCCGGGACTCCAGGATCTTTCCTATAGAGGCACAGGCTATACCTTTACCTAAGCTTGAAATAACCCCACCTGTTATAAAAATATATTTAGCCATCTTAGAAGTCCCCCCTCCGGCGTTTTTAAAAACTTTTCTTTTAAGCTCCAAAACATATAATTTTCTGCGATACTACGTCTGACATAATCTTTAAGTTTCTATCCACTACATCATAGACGCTAATAACATCTTTATACTTAGGGGATTCGGGTATAAGTTCTACAAACAAATTTTTTAGCTGCCCGAACCATTCCTTGTTAAATATAACTTCTTTCTTTTCAGGAAACAACGCAACATAGAATATATCCGTCTCTACTAGGTCCTGAAAAAAGTGTGTTCCGAAGGATAGCTCTGGATTGAGGTTACCGGCTGCAAATGCGACCTCTGCAAGTACCGCTATATTATTTATCTCGGCAAATTTAACCGGTACACCCAAAGATGGCGTAGTAGTACCCCATCTTCCCGGCCCCATAAGAAAAGTGGGTAATTCCTCTTTATTGTTAATAGTTCTATTTATCTTTCCCACTATCCGGGCAATTTCATACTTATCCGATAACCCGAGCTTAGTATATTCTTGCGGATCAACATATACAATCCAAGCGATCTTCTGCGAGATATTGCCGCCTAAAAAATATCCGTGCGATTCAAAAAGCATATCTTTTTTGTTTACGCGTTGCGGCATATCAACCTTTTGACCCAAGCCCCGCGTCTGCAGAGGCCTGCATTGCAGTAGGTTTATTTTAAAGGTATTATCCTTGGTAAAGTTTACGGTAAATTCTATTTCAATAGGATAAAGGTACGCTTCTTCCAGAGTTTTTAATATCTTCTTGAAGGAACCTACCAAGGTATTATCATCAAATAGATTATCCAGCGTTAAAATCCAATACTCCTTGTCTTCTCTACCTCCTACGCTCATCATACCTATAGCTTCATAATCTTTTACCGCGATGCGGTCTATATCTAGATACGATTTCTCACTTATAATTTTTTCAAAAGGAACACTTCTAAATTCATTCTCTTTTATATTAATAAGATCGACCTCATGCTGCGAATATTTCCTTAAATCGTCTTTCTCTGCGTAAGGTCTCAAGAGGGGATCAGAAAGCGCAACCATCCTGGGGTAATCGCCTTCAACGCGATTGACTGCCCTGGTGCCCATGCCGAATACAAGTCTTAAGCATCCCTCCTTGGGATCCATATTGGGATTCCATACATAAGTATTATGGGAGAAACCGACTCCCGCAAGATCCGGAAAGAAATAATTTTTATGATGCGCCCCTGAAACCCGTTGCACCAGAAGCGCCATCTGCTCATCTAATTTATCCAGCCCCCTCTGCTTTCTGTAGGTGAGGGCATCTTCATTCATGGTACTTGCATAAATTCTTTTTACGGCTTCGGCGAATTGAACGAATCTCTGTTCGGGGCTGCCCTGATTCGCTAAAAATATGCTTTCATATTTTCCGGCAAATGCGTTTCCGAAATCATCCTCCAGGAGCGAGCTTGAGCGTATGATAATAGCAGAAGAGCCGAAGTATTCTATAATCCGCTGGAAATGCTCCATAATTTCTTCGGGAAATACCCCATAAAGCATTTTTTCTTTCAGGATTTTTGCAATATTGAAATATCCCTCCTCGGTCTTCTGTTGCATATGCAATTTCCACCATCGGTTATGCACTATATACGAATAAAAGATATCCGAGCCAATATAAAATGAATCGTGCGGTTCCGAAAGCCTCTGCCAATCAGGCCAATTTTTTGACAGGATCTTCCTGGCTAGCAGCATACCTAAGGTCTTGCCGCCGATAAAACCTGTTCCTATTAACCTGGATTTTATCTCGATAAGTTCTTCGAGTGAAAAATTACGCATTGCCAATGATAGAATTTTTTTATTTTTCGTGATCATTATGCCCGAGAGCTTCTTGATCATATCTTTTATCTTCTCTTTGGGCGCACCGTTATTGGTCAGTTCCTCTGCATCCAGAAATAAACGGTCCCAATAATCAAGATTCCTCTTTACGCTCTCCGCTCCTTTTTCGCGGATATACGAAAGTATCTTTACGGCATTAACGCTGTCTGTGATAGGAATAAACAAATCACCCTTTTTTTGATGGGGAAGAAACATAGTGGAAGAATACCGGTTCCATACCTTCAAAGGGTGAATATAAAAACTTCCCTGGCAATGGTATACATCTATGAGTAACTGCGTGGTCTCGCGTATACGGGCTATAGATTGAAAGGAATGGTTATTGCGCAATATCGAAAAATAGGTGATGGTCTTAAGCTCATAAAGATAGGGGCAAGTGACCATAAAAAAGTTTCCGATCATCAGATCCGTGGCCCATGCAGACAGTAGTTCGGATAGACAATCGAACACATAATATGCGCCAACGCCCTCCTGGGTAATAATATTATTTATCTTCGCCGCAAAAGTTTCGAATCCGGTATAAGCATTAAGTTCGTAGCGCTTGATAGATTTAGATGGCTTAAGCAACTCCCGGTGCGCAGCAAACCTCAGGTATATAACTTTTTTATTATCCTTTAAAGCCTGTTGCACAAAAGGCTTTACCAAACCGACATAATCGTCTATATCATCTATCTGCCAGACCACGTTGTCTCCGGACCTCAAACCCGTAATTACCTGATCCAATCCTTTTATTCCCGTGCTGATCATCTTAATAACCTCCTTCAACAGAAAGTTGAACACCGGCGCAATTCCGATAAGCGCCGGGTGTATCCGCAACCGACGCATCCGCTAGCGTCGGGTGTTTAGATGCAAGATAAACTACTCTCACCCATTAAATGTTTATCAATAAAATAGGCTACGCGCCGCCCTTCGCAAAGCGCCCAAACCACTAAAGATTGCCCGCGCCTCATGTCTCCCGCAGAAAATACTTTCTTAACAGAAGTCATATAATTTTCGTCAGTCTTGACATTGCCTTGCTCGTCGAATTTAATATTAAGCTGAGTAAGCAATCCCGAATGCTCGGGATGTAAAAACCCCATAGCAAGAATAACTAAATCTGCCTCGATTTCAAATTCGCTTCCCGGAATTTCCTTCATCGTAGGACAGGTTTTGCCATTAGTTTCAAAGAATTCTACCTTTACGCAAGAAAGCTTTTTTACAGAACCATGACTTTCGATAAAGCGTTTTGTTAAAACTTGCCAGTGACGCTCTGCGCCCTCTTCGTGAGAACTGGTAGTTTTTAAAAGAAGCGGATACTTTGGCCAGGGGCAGTTAGGGGTTCTACATTCAGAAGGTTGAGGTAAAAGCTCTATCTGCGCCACGCATTTTGCTCCTTGCCTATGCGCCGTACCTACGCAATCAGCCCCGGTATCACCTGCGCCTATCACTACAACTTTTTTGCCTTTAGCATCGATTAGTTCATCTTTCGTAAAATTTACCCCGGCTACGCGCCGGTTTGACTGTACAAGATAGTCCATAGCAAAATAGATGCCTTTTAAATCTCTGCCATCTATTTTAAGGTCCCGAGGGATACGAGAGCCACCCGCTAAACAGACGGCATCAAATTCATCCAGAAGCTTATTTGCCGGATAATCTACCCCCACATGGACGCCTGTCCTAAATTCCACTCCTTCTTCTTTCCATATCTTAATGCGCCTGTCTATTACGCACTTTTCCAGTTTAAAATCAGGAATACCGAAACGTAATATTCCTCCCGGTTGATTATCCCGCTCAAAAACCATTACGCTGTGTCCGGCCCTATTTAGTTGTGCTGCGCAAGATAAACCTGCCGGACCCGAACCAATAACCGCTATTTTTCTGCCTGTCCTAACTCTTATAGGACCGGCTTTAATTAATCCGTTTTTGAAACCGAACTCTATAACCGCAAGCTCGTTTTCGCGGATAGTCACGGCATCATCGTTTAAGCCCAATACACAGGCATATTCGCATAATGCCGGACAGACCCTTGCTGTGATTTCAGGAAAGTTATTGGTAGCTTCCAATAACGCCAGCGCTTCTTTCCAGTTGCCCCGGAACATATAGTCATTCCACTCAGGGATATAGTTTCCTATAGGGCAGCCCCAATGACAAAACGCAGTGCCACAGTCCATACAGCGCGAAGCCTGTTCCCGTGATTGCCGCTCCGGGCGCGGTTTGGAGACTTCCCTAAAATCCCGGATGCGCTCAGAGGCTTCTCTGAACCGAGCGTTTTCTCTTGCCAGTTTTAAGAAACCCCTTGGGTCACCCATCGAATGCCTCGACTAAATCTAACTTTTCTTCCACCTTGATGCCTTCTAAGATGCGTTTGTACTCTATCGGAATAACCTTGATAAAATTTTTAAGTTCTACACGCATATTATCGATAATTTTTTTTGCTTTCGCGCTTTTGGTATACTTGTAGTGATTATGCAGCAAGTTATATATAGTATCTTTATCTGCCTCTTTAATCTCTTCTAATTCGACCAAGTCCATATTGCATCTATTTTTGAATGCTTGGTCTTCATCGTACACATAGGCTATTCCGCCGCTCATCCCGGCGGCAAAATTTCTTCCCGTCTTACCCAGAACGATTACCCTTCCGCCGGTCATATACTCGCAACCGTGATCTCCTGTGCCCTCCACAACAGCATATAACCCTGAGTTCCTGATGCAGAATCTTTCTCCGGCAACCCCACTTATATAGGCCTCTCCCGATATCGCACCATAGAAAGCGGTATTACCGATAATAATATTCTCATCGGGCTTATATTTCGCTCTTTTATCCGGATAGATGATAATCTTTCCTCCGGAAATGCCTTTTCCTACATAGTCGTTGGTCATTCCTTCCAGTTCAAAAGTAATGCCTTTGGCAAGAAATGCGCCGAAGCTTTGTCCGGCTGTACCTTTGAACTTACAAATAATAGTATCTTCTAAAAATGCGCCATCGCCGCATCTCCTTATAACTTCGCCGCTTAACATTGCACCCAGTGCCCTGTGAGTATTGTTAATCTCAAGTGAAATTCTCACCTGTTTATTTTTCTCAATAGCATCGCTAGACATCCTAATAAGATCTTTATCGAGCACGGAATCCAGTAAGCTCTTTTGTTTGGAGCTAAAGTACCTACCGACATCTTCAGGAAGATCCGGTTTATAAAGAATCCGGGAATAATCTATTCCTTTGGCTTTGAAAGGTATAATATCCCTATCAACCTCAAGAAGATCTACTCTTCCTATCATTTCGTCTATTGTTCTTAAGCCCAGACTGCTCATAATCTCGCGCAGTTCACCGGACACAAAACGGAAATAATTTACTATATATTGCGCTTTCCCTCTAAACCTTTTCTGCAAAATCTCATCCTGGGTAGCCACGCCGACTGAACAGTTGTTCAAATGGCAATGCCTTAACATCACGCAACCGATAACTACGAGTACGGCGGAACAAAACCCATACTCTTCGGCGCCGAGTATTGCGGCAATCGCTACATCGCGGCCGGTGCGCATCTGACCATCAGTTTGCAGGCGCACCCTGGAACGTAAATTATTCAACATCAGCGTCTGATGCGTCTCAGAAAGACCTAGTTCCCAGGGTAAGCCGGCATATCTTATGGAACTGCGCGGAGATGCGCCTGTCCCTCCATCGCCGCCGGAAATAAGGATCATATCCGCATGGCCTTTGGCTACACCGGCTGCAACCGTTCCCACGCCTACTTCCGAAACAAGTTTTACGCTTATGCGAGCGTTGGGATTAGCGTTTTTTAAATCAAATATCAGTTGCGCCAGATCTTCAATAGAATATATGTCATGATGCGGCGGGGGCGATATTAAAGTGACTCCGGGAGTGGTGAATCTGGTGCGCGCGATTACCTCACTTACCTTATGTCCCGGCAATTGTCCTCCTTCGCCCGGCTTTGCCCCTTGAGCAATCTTTATCTGTATCTCATCGGCATTAACCAGATAGTTTATCGTCACGCCGAACCTCCCGGATGCGACCTGTTTGATAGCGCTCCTCCTGGAATCTCCGTTAGGTGAAGCTACAAATCGGTTAGGATCCTCGCCGCCTTCGCCGGTATTGGATTTGCCTCCTATTCTGTTCATCGCAATAGCAATGGTCTCGTGCGCCACGGCGCTTATCGAGCCAAAACTCATGGCTCCGGTAACGAAACGTTTCATAATATTCTCAACCGGTTCAACCTCATCAATAGGTATTGGCGTTTTTTTCTTGAACTTAAACAGACTCCTCAAGGTAGTGGGGTTGGTCGATTGATCATTGATGAGGTGAGCAAACTTTTTATACCTATTATAATCATTGTCGCGCGTAGCATCCTGTAAAGATGCTAAACTTTCGGGATTCCAAAGGTGGAATTCTCCATCTTTTTTCCATTGGTAAATTCCGCCGCTTGCTAAATATGGCCTTTCTATATCTCTTTCGGCATAAGATTCTTGGTGTCTCTTAATAGTCTCATCCGCTATTTCCTCAAGGCCGGCACCCTGGATTCGCGATACAGTACCACTAAAATATTTATTTATAAGCTCATCGTCTAGACCTAAGGCTTCGAATATCTGTGCCCCGCGGTAACTCCTTAAGGTTGATATCCCCATTTTGGAGAGTATTTTTAATATGCCATCGGTTAATGCCTTGTGGTAATTTTTTAATGCTGTTTTAGCATCTAAGCGGATCTCTTTTTCTTTTATCAGATATTCTATTGTTTCATAGGCAAGGTAGGGATTTACGCAATCTGCGCCAAAACCAAAAAGTAAAGCAATATGATGCACCTCCCTGGGCTCTGCGCTCTCAACTATTAATGCCACCTGTGAACGTATGGTTTTTTTTACTAAATAATGATGCACGGCGCTGATAGCTAAAAGTGCCGGTAGAGCAATATTGTCCTTATCCGCTTGGCGGTCGCTCAATATGATAAAAGAATAACCTTTTTCAATGGCGTATTCTGCCTCGAAACAAATCCTCTCTAGCGCGCGCGTAAAGCCTTCTTTTTGGCTTTCGGCAGCGAAAAAAGTGTATATGGTCTTGGCTTTAAAACCGTTTACGCTGATATCGCGAATCCTGGCGAGTTCTTCGTTTGTTAATATTGGGTTTTTTACCCTGAGCTTATGGCTATGTTTAGGAGTCTCCTCCAGGACGTTCTTCTCCGGCCCGACAAAACTCTCCAGGCTCATCACCAGTTTCTCCCTTATGGAATCTATGGCCGGATTCGTGACCTGCGCAAACAGCTGCTTGAAGTAGTTATAAAGAACCTGGGTCTTTTTTGACAAAATGGCGTGGGGGATATCGCTGCCCATTGACCCTACGGGTTCCTTACCTTCCTCTGCCATCGGCTTGATGATATATTTAAGGTCTTCCCTTGAGTAGCCAAAAGCTCCGAGAGAAGGAATGATGTTTTCGGATGCTTGATTACTGACACCGCTGCTGGTAAGCCCATCGAGGTCTACCAAATTTTCTGCATTCCATTTTCCATACGGACAGCGTGTAGATACCCTTTTCTTAATCTGGGAGTCTTCTACGATACAGCCGGATTGGGTGTCGATGAAAAAAATTTTACCCGGCTCGAGCCTGCCTGAAACCTTAATATCTGCGGGGTCTATATCCAGGACTCCGACCTCCGATGCCATGACGCAAAAGTCGTTTTTGGTTACAATATAACGGGCAGGGCGTAATCCGTTTCTATCAAGCACTGCTCCGATATTCCTTCCGTCTGTAAAGGCTATTGCGGCCGGACCATCCCAGGGTTCCATAAAACAGGCATGATATTTATAAAAATCTTTGAGTTCCTCACTCATGAGCTTATCATGCTCCCAGGCCGCAGGAATAAGCATCATCATGGCGTGTTCCAGCGATCTGCCGGATAGAACTAAGAGTTCAAAGAAATTATCGATGGCTGCCGAATCGCTTCCTCCCTCAACAATAACCGGTTTTAGCTTCTCTGTATCCGTACCAAATAACTCGCTACTTAAAAGCCGCTCTCTGGCGCTTACCCCATTGACGTTGCCGCGCAAAGTATTAATTTCTCCGTTATGGGCTAAGAATCTGAAAGGTTGCGATAGGTCCCAGGTAGGAAAAGTATTTGTGGAATAACGCGAATGCACCAGGCATAAAGCGCTTTTAATACTTTCGTCCTTAAGGTCGAGGAAGAAATTCTCCAGCTGATTAGGCATAAGCAGCCCTTTATAAACAAAAGTGCGGCAAGAAAGATTAGTAATATAAAATGACTTCTTCTGCTCTAATCCGGATGCGCGGACGGCATTTTCAACTTGCTTTCTAATAATGTAAAGTTTTCTTTCAAAGGCTAAGTCATCGCGAAGATTTTTAGCTCTTCCTATAAAAACCTGTTCAAAGACCGGTTGAGTAGCCTGAGCGCCCTTACCAATGCCGGAATTATCAACAGGAACAGCCCTCCAACCCAAAAGTGTTTGGCCTTCTTCTTGGATTACCTGCTTAAATATTTCTTTAGCGAATTCGCGCTCTTTAATATCCAGGGGGAGGAATATTAATCCTGTGCCGTATAAACCTAAAGCTGGCAACGCAACTTGAGAGCTGGAGGCCACTCTTTGAAAAAATTCATCGGGAATCTGAATTAAAATTCCTGCCCCGTCTCCGGTCTTGGGGTCTGAACCAACTGCTCCGCGGTGCGACAAACGATGCAAAACCTCAATCCCCTGCTTGATAATAGCATTGGACTTGCCGCCCTTAATATTACAGACAAACCCCACCCCGCAGGAATCATGTTCAAACTGCGGATCATAGAGGCCCTGTTTTTGGGGTCGGTGACAATGGCTCATTTTATTTTATAAATAGCATCTCGCGGTACTTGGGAAGATCCCAGGCATCGTCAGAAACCACACATTCAAGTTGATCTACGTGTTTTCTGATGTGTTCCATTAATGGCTTAAGCTC